>Ga0265301_10001317_pt1 | contig 33158 bp, 48 predicted proteins | sample AusTroGonzalo_MG_2_FD_193488 | JGI IMG/M metagenome (GOLD analysis project Ga0265301, IMG submission 193488) | Bovine rumen microbial communities from tropical cattle in Woodstock, Queensland, Australia - Gonzalo_04 | ecosystem: Host-associated > Mammals > Digestive system > Stomach > Rumen ... | reverse complement strand
GAGCAATGGAAAGCCTTAAATGAAAATATGGACAGCTCGATACAAACAAACCAGGCTATGGGAAAAAAGTTGTTGCAGCTTCAAGAACTTCTTAAACAATCTCGCATTTACGTTAAAATTGATACAGAAGATTATGATGACAGGGTTGTATCAAAGGCCGAAAAAACCGAGGCTAAAAAACTTTTAACCGAAATCGATGAGGTGCTGAGATGAGCAATTTATTATATACAGATTGCCTAAGGGAAGATGTTAGGCTTTGGAAAAAAGAAGTCGGCGCAAGCTATGATGACATATGCAGTATTGTTGAATGCTCAAAATCTCACTTATACGAATTTTTGAAGGGAAAACAGGCAATCAGCTATGAACTTGGCAAAAAGTTTGAACAAATTGTTACCTTATGGGATTTAAAAATTTTTGCCGAATACAAAGCCAAAAGAATTTTAGAAAAACGAAAGGATATAAAAAGATGACAGAATTTGACATCATTTTTGAACGAGAATGGGAAAAATATAGCATTTTTAATAAACATAAAAAGGGGAAAAACTATGAGTAAAGATAAAATGCAAATTGTTTATGTTTCAGATGAAAATTATATGCATTTTGTTGAAACATCATCGGCATCGTTATTAAAAACAAATCCCGATGCACATATTACAATTGTTAGCCCTGAGCCGTTGGAAACAAAATTCGACAATGTTGTTATTCCGCTTGAGGGAACATATAAACAGCGTGGCCAAAATGACCGTATCACATCAACAACTTATCTAAAGTTATTTTTAACGGAGTTGCCTTATGACAAGATTTTATTTATTGATCCGGACACGATTATTCAAAAGCCGCTTGATGATTTGTGGAATATGGAAGTCCAATATTTGGGCTTATGCGAAAGCCACGATACCGGAAAAGACCAGGCAAAGGATTTAGGCATCGAAAAATATGTTAATACCGGCGTTATGTTGATGAACTTAAAAGCATTGCGCAAAATTAAATTTACGCAAAAATGCCTTAATGCAAAAGCATCGCCAAAATTTTGGTGCCATGAAGAAACGTTGCTTAATGTAGCCATGCAGGGCAAAATCGAATATTTGCCGGAAAAATGGAACTATTGCTATAATAGAGAATATGGCGAAAGGTCAATTTCATTGGAAGATGTTGCTGTTTTACATATATGCGGCAAAGATAAATCGCTAATGTATTATATGCCTTATGATGAGATATTTGACGTTAAAGATTTTATCAAAAGCAAAACAGTGGCAATTGTTGGTAACGCTCAAAGCATATTCAGCAAAGAAAACGGCGAAAAGATTGATGCGCATGATGTTGTTATACGCTTTAATCGAGGTTTTGTGACAGATATCAAAGCTCAGGGAAGCAGAACAGATATTTTATTGTTGGCTTGCGAACTAAATATAGATGAAAAGTCAAGTTACAAATCTATTTTTTCGATCAATCGCTCAAATAGCACGCAATGCGGCGATTTAACAATCGGCAACACAATGCGATCAAGATTAAGGGCATGGATTGGTAAACAGCCATCAACAGGCTTTATGGCCATTGATTTATGCCGTGAAGCCGGTGCGGCCAAAATAGATCTGTATGGCTTTGATTTTGAGAAAACACCAACTTTTTACAATCCGGTCGATTATGTAACGCAACACGATTATGCATCAGAAGAAGCCATTGTTTGCGACTTAGAAAAACGCGAGATTGTAACGATAAATTGATAGGGTGCGAAATGTTTGAAGTATGGATTAGAGGCGAAAAGGTTAAAGAATACCAGCACAAAATACAAGCTGTGATTTATCTTGCCATGCATGGGCTTGTTTATGGAAATTGTTTTAAGGGGTATTGGATAGATCCAAAGGCACAGATAAAGGAAATAAGAAAATTGCAAAAATTGGGAACTTTAAACTTGAACAAAAGTAAAAAATAAGTTAAAACTATGGATGCATTAGATAAAGACATACAGACATTAATCGGCAAACCAATTGATCGTGACGAATTGGCCGAAATGTCGCGCATTTTTATCGGTGCAATGAAATGTTTAACGGTTTGTTTGATGGAAGCACGGAATGAAAGCCGTCATATTAACGAGAGTATCAACGAAAGAACAGGAAGAGGGGCACAGCTTACCTGCTCAAAATACACGCCTTTTAGACTATGCGAAACGCAAAGGCCTGACAGTCATCAAATCATTTCAAATAATAGAGAGTTCAACACGCGGGAAGCGTAAAGAATTTATGCAGATGATTGAGTTCTGCAAAGCTCAGCCCGAAACTATTGCCATAATTGCCGATGCAGTTGATCGGGTGCAACGCTCGTTCAAAGAAAGCGTTATGCTTGACGATTTAATCAGACAAGAGAAAATCGAATTACATTTTTATCGCGAAGGCATGGTTATCGGCAAAAATTCATCGTCAACAGATATTATGCGTTGGGATTTTTCCGTTATGGGTGCAAAAGCATATGTTTTGCAGTTGTCAGAAAATGTGCGCCGATCGCTCGATTATAAACTTAAAAATGGCGAACGCGCTGGATCTGCACCGTGCGGATATGAAAATTTTGTTGATGAAAACGGCAAACATTCAATCAGACCAAAAGAACCAGATGCAACATATGTCCGGCGATTATTTGAATTATATTCGGTTGGTGGCACTTCAGCCCACCAATTGGCACGATATGCCGATACATGGGGTTTGCGCTCATACAGTGGCCGAAAATTGACTACAACATCGATTTTTCATATTTTAGGAAACCCCTTTTACTATGGCGAAATGTTGGCCAAAGGGAAATTATATCGTCACGTATATACACCGTTAATTTCAAAAGCTTTATGGGATAAATGCCAAGAACAAAAGATATTGCTTGGTGCAAAACCATTTAAATATGGTGATATTCCGTTTTTATATCGCGGTATTTTTACCGATTATTATAAAAATGTGATTTGTCCCTGTGAAATTAAGAAAAATAAGTTTTTTTATGTTGTTTGCTATAAAGAAAATGGAACAAGGTTATATATACCGGAAAAGGAAATTGATAATCAAATTGTTTCAATTCTTAATCGAATTGCCGTTCCTGAAAACATGGTGCAAGATTTTCGCAATCATATTAAAGATGCAAAACAGGCTGAAATTGACTTCCGCAATAAAGAATTAAGTCACCTAAAAGCTGAATTAACCAAAATTGATGCAAGGCTTGAAAAATTGTTTAATATGCGCCTAGATGATGAAATCGATAAACAGACCTATGAAGATAAGCGCGATGAGATGAATTTGAAAAAATCACGCATAGAAACGGAAATAAAAGCACACGGAGTCGCTGACGATGGATTTAATGAAGTTGTGCTTGATCTGCTTGATTTGGTTTGCCATATCGGCGATGCTTATCGTGCCGGCAAAAGTGTGGAAAACAAACAACTTTTGTTGCACTTTCTGTTTAAGGAATTGAAATTAAAAGAGGGAAATATCGGGTATGAATTAAATGCGCCGTTTTGTTATATGGAAAGTTCGGAGTCCAGTCAGGGTTCAAATAACGGTGAAAACAATCAATCTTGCGAACCCTCTGAAAATAAAGGCTTAGAGGGCAATTTTGGGCAAAATTCGAACGCTAATTTTTCAGCCTCTGCGAACCGCATTTTATGCTGTAAAAACAACGGGTTACGCGATAAAATGCAACCCGTGTTCAGTGTGGCTGCCCCGGCTGAACAATCTTCGAACCAAATTATCAACCGTTTAAGAGAACATCGCGCCGAAGTTTTGGCTATTAAAGACCAGTTAGATTTTGTGCGTCAGAAAGTTGCGGCGTGATTTTATTTTCAGAAAAACATAATCTGCTATAATATTCTGATTTTTTGCCGCGATTAAATTCGCTGACAGGCCGGTGATAGCCCATGACGCGTGTCCATATCTCGCATGTTTGTCGCTCTGCATCGTCTAATTTTATATCTTGAATTGTCATGTCATTTCCTCTTGCTATAAAGACAAAAAAAGCACGCAAAGCAAGGAAAATCAATGCTTTGCGTGTGTCATTGCTATTTGTTTAATAAAAAAGCCTATAAAAATCGCTTATTTTGTGAAAAAATCACAAAATCTGTAATTTTTTTACAGATATATGCAAAAAAATTGTTTATTTAGACTTTTTTGCTAGTTTTTTCTTTAATTCAGCTTCAGCTTCTGCCAATTTTGCCAAATCATCTTTTGTAAATGCCGTGCTAAAATTATCTAAGAATTTTATCACTTTAGACATGAATTCATCGTCTTTGGTTGATGGTGTAACTTTAACAATAAATGTGCTTACAGCTACAATTAAACCATAGGCCGCCGAAATTGTGCCTAAATAACTTAATATCAAACTAAACATTTTAACCTCCAGTTAATTAAAACAAAGCCCAACCGATAATTAAGCCGCTAAAAATTTCAGCCCAATTTGTCGGCGATCCAGCCATTTTTATTTTGGGTAGCTCAACCCAAAACATGGCATTGTAAATAAAAGGTATAGCAAAAGCACAAGCTGAAAATTGCCACCCTACAAATACAGATACCGGCAATGACCACAAAAAATAGCGTATCATTAAACCGATAAAGCAGTATTGTTTTGAACGCTCAGCAAATCCGATCCATTTATTTATTGGCGCGACAATCCAATTCATTGCCGGTTTACGACCTTTTGCCAATTGTTCATCAATATATTGATCGGACTCCGTTCCGCATTTGAAATAATAAAAATGACCTTTGCACCAAAAAATATAAACCAAAACTGCGACAATAGCGGCAATATACCAAACAAAACCTTTATACAGCCATTCCCACAGAAACACCGTTAAGATGCATAAAATCATTTGCACGCCGCGTTTATCAAATAAATCAAATTCGCAATCATAGCCACCAAAAACGCGCCGCCATAAACCAAAAAATATCCCCATTACATTAACCTTTCACATTCTAAATTAATTGTATTGATACGTTTTCCCCATCCTTTGCCATTTGTTTGCCAGTCACATTTTGAAATCATAAAGTTAAGCCGGCGCAACAAATAATCTTGATAAACTTCTTTTATCGGCCTACTGTTGGCCGCACCGACTGTTTGATTGCCGATAACGCCATCAACAGTCACATTTAAACTGCGTTGAAGATCATAAACCGCTTGCTTTCCGCTATTAACTGCATAATCAAAAACGGCCAAACTTAATGCATCAGGTAGAAAATCGCACTTGTATTTGCACCAATAATCTTGATGATAAATCTCTTTTGCTTGCTCAAGCGTCAAGTTTTTAATATCCAAATTTGGATATGCCATCGCCGAAATACCGTATTTTGTGCCCTTTAATTCACCGGTGCCAACTTTCCCGCTTGTCCAATTTCCTCGATCTTTAGGGTTGCATTGATAACCCGCTTCAATTCCGATGACGGTATTAAAAGCTTTTTCCCATATAAAAGCTGTCATTTTCTTCCCACCTTTTTTGTTTTTAGCTCGTCAATTATCAAATCTCGAAGATCATCAATTTTGCTTTCCATGCGCAAAATTGCTTCATTTGTAGCGTATTTAATTGCATCCTCAGCAACTTTGATTTTAAAATCAGCCAAATCCTTTTTGACGCCTGATAAATCGTAAATCATCCAAACAAACGCCGGAACGCATATTATTTCTAAAAATTGTAGCCAATCCATTTGTTTTCCTTTCATTTATGCTGTTCTGCGCCATATGTTGACACGATATGCCGGCGGTTGAACCGTTGATGATCTGCCGTAAATTTCATTTGATCTTGATGCATCAAATCCGGCTCTTTTAGGATAGCCGTTTCCATCATATGGTGTGTGTCCTGGTAAATCTGTCCTATAAAAAGCTCCTGACAACTGGTCACTGCTACCATACTCGTTGCCATCTTGGAACGTGCCAGTAATATTCGGCAAACCGGCTTCAATCGTTGAATTGGCATTTGAGCCATCACCACCCCACAAAGCACGGTCTGTTGCAACAATTTCCCATTGTGAACCGCTTATAAGCGAAGCCAGCGGACACGTTGTTTGTGTGCCAATATAAATGGATCCAACAGGGTATAAGTTTGCCAAAGTATCGCTTATACTTGTCGCAATAAAATTCCTTAATGTTGTATTTAGGGCATCAAATTGCGATTTATTAACAGCATCATTGGCGGCAGTGCCATCTGCAAGATTTTTTATTTGAAAACTACCTAATTTTAAGTCACCACTCATAGGCACAATGCCACTTCTTAATAAGCATTGCGACAAACCCTCTGCAAAATTATCATCTTCAATATCTTGCCTATCACTCATGATATTGACATCATTTTGACGATCATTTTCCCAATTATATACACGAGAAAAATTTCCCTCACTATCAAAAGGCATTTTGCATCTCCTTAAAAGAAAAGGGAGCCGAAGCTCCCGAATTACTTGTTATCGTTGTTATACTCTAATAATGACCTTATTAAAGTTGATGTTGCCGCTTTCGTTTCAGGCTGTGAAAATTTGTTAATCTCTCGAAAAGCTTTGATGTTTCTTGCTACATTTTCAGCTTTCGGATCGGCTAAAAATCTTGCAATAGCTGTATTGTTACGATTAACTATATTTTCATTTATAGGGTTAAGAACTTCCCCAATGATACCCGTTGGATTTTTGAAAATCTTAATCCACATATTTGCCTGATCACGCAAATTTTGTTTTTCTGATGTTTGAGAACCGCGCATCAGCTTATTAAAATTGCGATTAAAGCGAATTTCATCTTTTGCTTCATTGATGATTTTATCTCCGCGCTGTTTTCCTAGCGCCGCACGGATTTTTTCTTGTGCGTTTCGTGATAATAAAGCCTTAAAGCCTAAAGCTTCATTTTCTCTTGCACCGATTTTTGTTAAAAGATCATCACGGACTCCAATGGCTAAAGCATCTTTTTCCCTTGAGCTCATGCCACTAATTGCGCGCTTAAAGTCATCAATGCTTTGCTTATTATCAAAAATCGCTTGCCCCATTTCAGCCGCATCTCTGAATTTATAGCTATCCGAATAGATATCACGTGCCGTTTTATATTCAGGCACAATTTCATCCATTTTATCAAGCAATGTGGCTTTTTGTTGCACAAGGCGTGCCGCTTTTTCCGTTTCGCCTGTTCTTTTAGCAACACGGATTGCATCATCAATGTTTTTCTTAACATTATCCAACACATCAAAACTTGTGTCGGGTGCCTTTAAGATATCTTCCGGCAATGTTAAATCTTTTCGAACCTTAGATATTTCGTTTTGGATAAAACGATTTTTATTGACATATTCTCCAAAAGGTGATATATTAATATTATCTTCCAATGAGGGACTTATCCCCATATCATTGCGAAGATCCCCGTTGATGGATAAGTTGTCAATTGGGTTCTTTAATTTTCCCGCAACCTGATTGGTTTTTGCGGGATATTTTGTATAAAGTTCACCATTGCGCAAAACGACATTATCAAAATACTTTCTGCCATTTGATGTGTCTTGTATTGCTCGCATCAGATTTTCATCGCCCGCCTTATTAAACCTAATATCGGGTTTTGAAACAGTGTCTTTTAATGTTTGGATAAAAGGTGCCCTGTTGCTGATTTTTCCCTTGTCATCAACAACCATATGACGTGCGCCACTGTTAATTTTATTCGGATTGCCTTTGGCGATGTTTAATTCTGCTTGGTTTGCTTGGTCTATAACCATTTGCAAATATTCATCATCCGTCAAACCAGTGACAGGATCAACGCGTTGATATCTTTCAGGCTTAATTTTATCGAGCTTATTTTTAATCTGAATGCGTTCAAGGTCTTTACCTTTTAAGCTTTCATAATAAGGCGCGGCTTCGCGTGCGGCTAATTCCTCGACTTCCTCAACAGTTGCGCCACGGGTGCGCGTTCCCAAAGTCTGATCGATGAAATCGCGCATCCTTTTCGGTTGCTCTTCGGCGACAGAAGTCATGCGCTCTTCAAGAATTTTCCGCGCTTGCGGCGTTTGTTGACGTGCTTGCTGTGCCGCTTGCATAATCTGATCATCGCCAACCTCAACCATTGTGCGGCCGGTTCTTTGGGCTTCGGCAAGCGTATCATCCAAAACCTTATCGCCAACGGCTTTGCGTAAAGCTTTAATTGCTTTAACATCATCAGCCTTGATGGCTTTCGGATTAAGAAGCTGATTTGCTTTTCCTAAGGCACCGGCGCCCGCCATTCCACCAATTAAATCGGTGGCAAAACGTTCAATCGGATTGCGTGGATTTAATGAACCGGTTAAAATAGCACTTCCGGTTGTGCCGGCAAGTGTCGGCGTCATACCAGGATTAAGCACCGCTTGCGCAACCTTGCTTGCGGTCGTGGTGCCGGAACCTAACATTCCGGCATCAGCTAACCCCGCACCAGTTGCCGCCAAAACTGCACCATCAAAACCATATTGTCCACCTAATTCTGCGATGCGTTCGCCGGCTGTTTCCGGCTTAAATGGTTTTGTATCCATTCCGGCCGCTCTTGCAACATATCCGGCAGGATTGAGCATTGAGTTCGTTATTCCTTGCATAGCTGCAACGGCCAATCTACCAACCGGATTTTTATCTAACCAAGGCCGACTTTTTTCTACACGTTGAATATAATCATCGTTGTTAGCCTTAACTTTAGCTAATGCCTCAGGATCAAATTTTTTATCATATTTTTCCCATGGCTTCATTTAACTTTCTCCCAATTTCGTTTATCAGCCGGATTGCCACCCTTAAAACGATAACCATCTTCAATGGTGCCAACTGTTGGCGAGGAACCGCCACCATATTGGCTAGCAACTGCGGCGACTTCATTTTGTAAAGTTCCATCAAGATAATCTTGTTCAAAGTTTTCAATGATTTGCTCAATTTGGCTGATTGGCATATTCGGACTAATTGTATAACGATATGCGGCGGCTTCAGCGGCGGAGTTCAATTCTGTTGATCCAACGCCCATCTCTTTTAACATTCCACGCATAACCGTATTGATTTGGGCTTGTGCAGATTGAATTGCGGCTCTATTCTTACCGCCATCTTCGCTTGTCCAACCCCAACCACCGAATTGGCCTAAACCTGTGCCGTCTTTTAAGGCATCTTTAGCACGTGAAATTGCTTGAATAACACGCGGTCGCATAACTTCGTTTTGCTTAGCGGACTCCTCTTTCTCAAGTTGAGCTTTCCGGTCGGCATTTCGTTGTTTAATCTCCTCATCAATTTCGGCTCTTTGACGATATTCATCAATCGGCGAAATATAAGGCTGACTGTTTTCACGCTGAATTTTTTCCGTTTGAGCCTGTTTATAATCAATATCAGCCAATTTTTGGCGTGCCTCAATCTGTTTTGCTTGATAGTCTTGCATTAAGATTTTATCAACAGGCTCACCCGATAAAGCTGACATTTGTTGTGCATTACGGAGCGTTTCCGTTGGCAATTCAGACTTAAATGTTTCAAAATCCTTGTTCAATTCGCTTTGTGCTTGCATTTTTTGCATATCAAGATTGAATTGGTGCAGTCTGCCACGTTCTGCATTATCGTTTTTAATGTTTTCCAATGCAAGATTATTGTTCAATGCGTTTTCAGCGTTCAAATTAGCCAATGCGCTATCATAACCGAATTTAATTGCACCTGTGTTTTGTGCTTTTTTCGTTTCATAGTCAAGCTTTTCATCGGCAGACATTTTGCCAACGCGTGACATGGCATCCATAACAGGAACGCCTTCATCAACCATCATTTGCACCAATCCAACATCGCCATTTGCGTATTTTTTCTCCGCCGGATTGAATTTTAAGCCACTAAAGCCATTGTCTGATGCATATTGATTGAGCGCATCATTATCAACATTTGCGCTTGCCAAATCTTTTGCCGCCGCGGCAAAATCTTTAATTGATGTTTGCTTTTGTATTTCCAAACCAAGATTTAACAAATTAGATCTTGCGCCGATATATTGCAGATCTGAAATTGTGCCGGCATTATGCATTTGTTCAATAACATCAAGTCGTTTTTGCAACTCCGCCTGTGCTTCCGCTTTTTTTCTCTCGTTTTCTTGCTGTTGCAAAGATATATTGAATTGCGCCAAACTTTTGCTGTTACCAAAATTATGATCGCTTAAAGCAATGCTATTTTGCAATTGCTTATCTGCCATATTATAATCATGTTGAAAATCGGCATCGCGATCTTCAACTTTGGCATTACGATCATAAAGCCAACCAGCGCGGCCGTATGGATCAACATCAGCATATGCACTGTCAATCTGATCTTGATCTTTATTCTTTAAGGCAACGGCTAAAGCGTTTAATTTTGCCTTTTGTTGTGCCTTTTCGTAATCTTGACCGGCTTTGCGCATAACATCAATAAAATCAACCTCTTTGGCGGGCACAATATCAGGCCTATTGGCTCGATGGATGCTTGCCGTCATTCCGGCAAAGTTTTGATTTATCATACTTTAACTCCTTATACATATGGATTTTGTTGATATCCGCTATATGCACCCAATGCACCACCAGCAACAGCGCCCCACGGATTGCCTGTCGTTGCAAATCCTGTTGCGGCGCCCTGTAACGCACCGGATAAGGCACCGGCCAAACCACTATTTGCATTTGCCTTATCTTGTGCATATTTCAAATCAGATTTACCAGTTCCAACTGAAAAGATATTTTGTTGATTTTCATATCCGCTTGCCGAACCTGATAATGCGCTCAAAAGCTGATTAATAAATGCTTGTTGAGCTGAATTTCCAAACTGACCGGCTGTCACCTCATTACCCAATGACTGAGAAAAAGCATTTTGACCATTCAACACAGAGGCATATGATGCCTGATTGAGCGCATCATTTTGCTCTTTTTCAAGATCATTCATGGCGCGTTGATATGCTTCAGAACCAACCGGTATGCCCTTATTTTGCAAAGCGGTGGCTAAATCGGCACGCCGTTGCTCAAATTGAGGGCTAAGCTTTTCAACATAAGAATTATATGTCGCATTTTCAGCCCTCTTCCGTGCCGCATCGGATCCATCAACACTGAATGTATAATTTCCCATGTTACCCAAATTTTGTGCCGCTGTATTGCTAGCATAATTTGTTAAACTGCTCAAAGTATTGTCCACATTTGATGTGTCATAATTTTTGAGATAATCCATATAATTATTATATGGCGTGTAATCATAACTTACTTTTTTCTTTTTGCTCATACCATTTGCACTCCTGTTTTAACATTCCCATAACAAAACAATCTTTGCCATCATCCCGAAACTGACGAAGGCAACCTTCTTTTCTGAAGCCTAACCTTTCACACATTTTTAGGCTTTTCAAATTGTCAACCGTAACAAACACTGATGCACGCTTACAATTCATTAAATTAAATATGATACCAAACACATATTTAATGACGCTTCGCGTTGCCCACCGTTTATCTGATGAATAAATTGTCATCCAAACATCACGACCAGGGCGCAAATCATTTAAGAGGACTCCGGCAATTGTTTTGCCGTTAAGCGATATATTCAACGATAAGCATGGCAAATAATCATCCGGATTATCGCCCAAACCATCGGCAACATATAACAATGTTTGCTTTGTTTCATCAACTTTACATAATACCCGATCCGACATCATATCTAATCCCCGTATTATACCACTCTATTGTCCGACCTTTCGTTTTTGTCTTGAAAACAATACTTGCTTTATATCCAACCGCTGAATTTTCTATCCATTGGGATCGAATTAGTTCAGCTTTTGAACATGACCATTTGGCTTCATTCCATTTTGCTTTATTCCATTTTGCGCCATCATCAATGCCAATGCTTGTGTGATAATCAACTTTTTGCTTTTCATAATCCATGTTTGTGTAAATAACCAAATTATAATTACTACTGCATTTTGTTTTTGGATTAAGCAAAGGAATTCGCTTTAATGCGTTGGTTCCTAAATTATTATAAGCTTGTTCAATATGCCCCTCAATTTCCAAGCCGTCATCAGACCAAGAACTATCAAATTTATAAACAATTTTCGGTGACGCAAAATAAAGATTATTATCATATTCGCACCAAATACGCGAATTTATGCCGGTAAATCTACACCATGCACCGGTGTTTACATTAATGACATGCTGTTCAAATGTTAAATTGTTAGGCACGTTAAAAATGCCATAACCGCGCTTTGTGTAAATAATCCCTTGCCAACCTTTTTTATCTCTGCCGGTTGATGTTCTATCAAGCACTAAACCGCGAATATTATCAGAAAAAGCATAATTTGATTGACCGCTTGCACCTAATGCCAATGCACGGCTAAGAGGAATATAACCATCTTCGCTGATAATGACGATATCACCCTGATAGGGAACCAAACAATTATATCCAATCGGTTTGCTCATTTTGTATGAGCCTTTTAATTCCCAACTTGATGCACTGTTAGGATTAGAACCACTGTAAACAAAAACTTCGCCTTCAGATGTAACAAATACCGTTAAATCATCAATGCCTTGACCGCCATCAACAGTCCAATCGGCAATAGCAATAAGTTCGCCGCCATATTTACTGATTTGAGCCAAATCAAAACTATTCAATGTGCCGCTAACATTTCCGGCTTCTGCCGCATACCAAGCTTTTAAGCTTCCTTTTTCAACAAACCATAAAAATTCTTTACTGACAGCACCATTAATTATCCTTTCATCATATAAATTGGTGCCTGAAAACCCCCAATCTTCAAAATGCACAGTGTTGTTGTCATCAATATAATACACTTTTGGTGTGCTAGATCCATTCATAAAAAACAAATGATCTTTATATTGAACTTTTTGACATTCAACACCTCCAGGCATACTGCCTAATTCGGTGATATTCATTCCGCCTGTAATGTTATACGCTTTGCCATTACTGATGGCAATAAATTTATTATTATTTGGTTTTCTATACATGGCCAAACCATAAATTTCGCCAATATCGCTAAGATCAGCATATTTAGAAAAACCAGGGCGCAATTGAATTTTGCTATCAAGTGGAATATAATTGTCCATCGTGATGGCATACAATGGATCCATAGCATCTATGTTATCACGGGCATTTAATCCGTTAATTGGTGCTGATAAAATAAAATCACGGCTTTTAACAGCACGATTGACAGTCATTTTGCGCATAAACAATTACTCCCGATGTTAAGCCATCGCCGCAATCAACTCCGGCCAAGTTAATATCTTCAGTTGCCGCACCGGTGCCAAATCTTTTCTTTAATTCTCGCTGATATTGATTATAAGCTTCGGCATAATCTAAACCATTGCGGCAAAAACAACGCCACGTAATGCCCAATCTGACTAAATATTTATCAAAAATCGGAACATCTGTATTTTTTGTTATTCTTGATTTTTCTTCATATGTTTTAGCATCCCAACAAATTGTATTGCTACGATAAGTAAACACGATTTTTAAATTTGCGGGCGGTGCTTTTAAAAATTTGATGCAGTTGTTTTGTATCTTAAATTTTATATCAAGGCTTGGGCAATTATACATTTTTTCTTTTGCCCACTGTTGCGGTGTAATAGAACCAACGACTTTATCTTGATGATCCTTAATATAAATGGTGTTGTTCAAAATACAGTAAAAATTTGACGCAACATCTTCAATCCTGTATGATGATTTTCCGCAAATTGTATAAATTTCGGCTTCTGATGTTAATTCCTGCCAATCGCCATAACGCATCAATTCTTCTAATGTATCAATAGCCATTGACTTAAAAACACGATCATTTTGACTGTTTTCATCAAATAAATCGGTTGGCTTTTGAACAGCGGCCAAATCCGCCACTTCCTGACATATGCTTAAGATATTATCCATTTTAGCTCCTATTTGTTAAAATCTTTATTTGTGTTTTTCAAAGCTTCAATTTCATCTCTTAATTTTTCATTTTCTGCCTTAAGTTCTTCAATTTGTTCTTTGAATTTCAACTCTTTTTCCGAAAAACTTTTTGCGTTTTCTAAAAACTGATTAGCCGCCATTTTTTCATCAAACAAATCAAAAATCTTGGCCTTGTCATCGCTTATTGACGCCAATTGTTCGACTGTTTCAATATTGCAATAACGGCAATTTTCTAATTGAATAGCCGTTAAAAAAGAATATTGGTTAAGCGGCGTTCCCTCTTGTTTTATTTTCTTAGAATTTACATAGTGTTGATATTCTGCCGGAAAGCGTTCTTTGTCGCTATCTTCAGCAATTCTGTCAACAATATCATTGTCATCCGTAATTCGTATTTCGATATATGTTTTTTCCTCAAAGATGGGCATGTTGTTTTCTTTAAAACTATCTGTTTTAACAACCTTATCATAAAAGCGAGCAAAAACATTTTCTTCTTGAGTATTCATTATATTTCCTTTCTTTATTGTAGAAAAAAGGGGTGCAATGTAAAATTACACCCCCCTTATTTTGATTAGCTGCTTGCTGTTGAAGAAGATGTATCAATCAACACACCTTGCAACGAAGCATTGCTCATTGTCATGTTACCAGCCCAACCGATCAGTTTGTATTTTGCATCCTGATTGATTGCCAATCTGTCACCACCGATAACACGGAAGTTGCGGTCTTTATGCGGTCTGAAATAAATGTAATCAGTATTTAACATATACATTTTATTTTCAGGGCAATTGCCATTATCGCACACGACATATGTTCCTTTATAACGCAATGCGTTAAATCCGGCATCTGCTAATTTCGGATCCGTGAATTGCATTTTGCTTTGGCAATATATTTCGTATTTTCCGAAAATAGTGCCACCGGCAACGATAAGATCCGGATGGTCGCTTCCACGAGTGCAAGCCATATAAAGTGAATTCATATTTGAAAGCAAATTTGCAGAATCCAATGTTGCACTGCGTGTTTTGTTGCGCCAAAATGCATTAGTTCCTGTTGCGCGGTTAATACCACCAACCGTGCCGGTTGTCGGGTCATCAGCAACCAAGGCTTTTAAGCCGGTGATTGATTTACCGGAAGAAGCCGTTCCATCGCCATAAATGGCCGCACCAAGTTTATTTTTAAGCGTTTTCTGAGCATTATCAATGCGTTTTGCATAAAGCTTAATCATTGCTTCAGCTCCGCTATTTTTCAGCTCTTCTTCGCCCGAAATTGCCACCGGCACTGCGCACTGTTTCATTGCATATTCAGCGGCTGTGAATAACTGCTTCGGCGAATATGTGATTGTGTCAAAACCACCATACCACACCATATCGCCTTCGCCATATTCCAACTCTTCCAAAATTTTGGAACCGCCGTCAAATGTGCGAATTTTATCTTTTTCCAATAACGTCTTAAGCAAAATATTGCCTTTTGTGACATTATCAGCAAGTTTGCCGCTACGATTTTCAAGCGTTGCGGTAAAAATATCATCGTAATTTGTGTTTGGACTTGTCATATAAAAAATCTCCTAAAGTTAAATTAGCCCTTTTTCTTTGAACCGCTGTCTTAACTCATCCTCAACGCTTAAATCTTTTTCGTTTGCTAAAGTTTTTGATGTCGCCTTAAAAGTCGCATCTTTTGCTTCAACTGCCTTTGCCACTTTAGAATTAAGATTTTCTTTTTGTTGAGATGCAATAATTTTTGTGCGAATGTCATTATTCGCCCAAATTGCGCGCTCATAAGCTTTATCTAGATCATTCTCTAGCCCGCTTTTAATGATGTTAAACATATCCTGACGAACATCTTCAAAATAAGGATGTTTCGGATTGCCATTTTCATCTTTAGCGGAGGCAAAGTCAGCAACCAATTGATCGGCCTTTTGCCGATTTTCGGCTTGAATTGCACGTTCTTGCGTAAAGCGATAATTTTTCAGATCTTGCAACTCTTGCTTAATCTGAGCAAACTCGTTTGCATAAGGATTGCCGTCATCGCGGTTGTTCGTTATTGGTCGCAAATCATAACCATACGAATTGACTAAACTTTTTAATGTCGGTTCAGGATTGCTTATTAACGAAGTAAATGTATTATGCATTAAATCGTTATACTCTTTCGGCGAATTTATGCCGTTAGCAAGTAAATAATCCTTATTTGCATTGAAAGCATCATCAATATATTTGTATGATCCTAATTTGCCTTGTAGTTTTGAGAGGCCTTTTTGAGCTTCCTCTTCCCGTTGGATCAAATATTTTTGCCAATTGGGCGCGAGGGTATTAAAAGCATCCTTAAACTCTTTTGCGTATGCTTCAGGAGCGGACAGAACCTCTGGTGCGTCTGCAGTGGCACCGTTGTTCTGCTCTTCGTTGGCATTTTCGTTTGTTTTTTCTTGTTGAGCTGTAACTTGCGCATCCCTTTCGGCAATGGCCGCGTTCAACTCTTTTTCAATTTCAGTGATATCACTCATTCCATATCCTTTTTTTATATTGTTTTAAAACTTCGGCAAAATTTTCTTTTTCCTGTTGCCGCTCAGAAAAATAGCGACAATTTTTTCTGTAACTGTCGCTATAATCACTTGCCGGAACGTCACCCGATCGCTTTAAATATGCATCCACATCGGCCACACATGTTGCGATTGCGCCATCCGGCAATTGAAACTCTTCTTTAAACATTGGTTTTTATCCTTAAATTTCGTTTTCTTCCCATTTCGATCGATTAGGGAATAAATCTTCTAATTTTTGAAACGTGTCACCGTCAACCCAGTCTGTCGATGAATAACAGCCAGTTTTGCCGTTTTTAAACTCTTTGCTTTTATTGTCATCAATATCGATGCCACGACAAAACAAATTGCCATATAAACAACGTGCTGATACTGGTTGATCAGAATAACGACCTTGATAAAAACGCTCAATTTGTTTATATTTTTCGCTATCTATTCGCATAGGACAATGAACACCAAAATGCTTGGTTGGATAGCCCTCACGTTGCAAAATTCTTTTTGTATTAGCAAGAACTTCTTGATACTTGTTGTTAGGCATATCGGGAAGTTCACCCTTGCAATAATGCGGATATTTTGCGGCAGTAAAGTCTTTAAGCATATAAAAATCATCATTCATAAGCAAAAATTCTTTACTGATACCGGCATTAATTGCGGCCATAGTCTTACGAAAAGCATTTTGCCACCATAAACCATCATCAGGAACCCACAGATATTTGACACCACCCAAAAATGCCGGTTTGTTTCCAACAATCCACACATCATCAACATCTTTGCAATGGGCTTCCAATGAGCGCAAAGAATAAAGCAATTCGCGATTGTTATGATTTGAACCATCGCCAATGTAATACAAAATATCCATTGTCTTAATTCCTTAAAATTCAGGCACACGGCCGGTCGTAATATTTGTTGATACAACCTCACCATTTGCCTGTTGTTGTCTTTTCAAAGCAAATTGCATATTGGCTTCAATGTTTTCTTGAGCAACTTTTTTATCCTCAATATTCTTTTTCATGACCAATTCATCTGCTTTAAGGCGGTTTTGCTCTTTTTTAATCTCAAAGTCTTGAGCATTCTTTTGAGCCTGGTTTTGAACTGCGATCATACGCGGATCAGGCGGCGTTTGCTGTTCTTCAATCTCTGCTTGTTGCAATTCTTTTCCTATCTTATCAAATACATCATCAATTGTGCTTTCAAATTGACGTGCATTTGGTAATTGCGAAATAATCGAGCCGATCATCTGTTTATACAAAGGCAACAAAAGCGGTTGTTCTGTTACAGCATTAAAAGCAATATTCATTGTTTCGTTGATTGCTTTTATTGCGGCCTGTGTTTGCTCGATTGATTGCGATTGATTAAACGATGTATCTGTTTCAATACCAAGCGTTAAACCACGCAATTTATTTGTTTTAAGCAACGTAATTGCTTGGCTTGCAGTCACATCGTCAATATCACCCTTAAATTGCATCAATGTTTCAGGATCAAAGCGCTCGCATATAATTTCAGCTTTTATTCTGAATAAATCCATAATAAAACGTTGCATGTCGTTTTGTCTGTCTTGGTTGCGCAATGTGCCGAAATTTGTTTTTTGATTGACAGCTGTCGCTGTTTCATTCGGATTGCTATTGCCGCGCATAATATCGCTGACGCCGGTAATCTCGTAAACACTTTGGATAATTTCAGATTTACGTTGTGCCATTGCAGTTAATGCTTCAACATATGGCGAAATATCAACAAAATCCATAATTGACTTAATACCGCCGGCTTCTTTAAGCTTTTCAAAATCATTCAGCGAAACAAGCGCAACACTTTTATTTAGGATATTAGCTAATTCAGGGAAACTGTTATCATAACAGCCAGTGACTTTTAATGCCTGCATAACCAATCGCATACGCTCGGTTAAGCCGTCTAATTCATCAAGCATTGCTTTAATTTCCGAATAATCGGAAACAGGAACCAATGTATTATTTGTTTGTGTCGTGAAAATCGGCTTAGGCATCGGGAAAAATCCCGTAACCTTGATTAAATCATCCACAACCTTTAAGAAACGGACTTTAATATCCTTTGAAACATAATAAATCTTACTGCTTTCGCGATCATATATTTCATAAACATTGGTTGTTTTCTTGTAGTCCTCTTTTTCATCATGGATTAACAATTCTTTAACATCTTGGCCGAATTGTTTAACAACTTCTTTTCGTGTCATATGAATAACACGCGCCCACCATTGGCAATCTTCCCAAATACCAACCTTTTCGGAGTCCGCAATAAAATCTACCGGATCAATATATTCTGTAACAACCTTTTCGCTGTCGATTATCTCTTCGGTAACCTCTTCGCCAAATTCATTAACCGTTATAACGGGCTTAAATGTCGGTTTATATCGCTCATAAGCCAAACCAAGCCCAAACAATAAATAATCATTTCGAGCATATTTAATAACGCTGTCAAAATCAAACTGTTCAAGATCCCACTCAAGCGCTTTTTCCAAAATTTGTGATGCCGCACTTTCAATAGGATCAATATTTTTATTTTTTCGGTCGATATAAGGCACCGGCTGTTTGAAATACAAAAACGGCTTCAATGTTTCGATCGATGACCAAAATATATTTTGCCGGCTTTTTTTGTTTTCGTTTCGGTAATAATCCCTGACTTCTACGATATGATTATGATAATCTGCCCATTTGTTTTCAGCAGTTGAAATTCTATCAATCCAATTTTCAACCAATTCTTGCATGTTTTCACTCATTTGTTATCACTCCCAAAAGCCCACGTTCGCGCACTGCGACCAAATTCGGATCATCATTTAATATCGGTAATTCATCAAAAGTATGAAAAATAACACGATCACCGACTTTTACACTTTTTACATCTGAACCGATACTTTCAACAATGCCTATATTTCGCACATTTTCTGCATCATCGTTTAATATGATGCCCCCTTTTGATTTTTCTTGCACTTCATCCAATCGGATAATAACCCGATCCATAATTGCTTTTATTTTCATTGTTACTCCTTACCAAGTATTCGAATTTGTGATTTTTTCATCACGATACAACTGTTCAAGCGATACATTGCCATTGCCAAAGGTTGAAACATTTTCTTTTCTGTTTTCGTAAACAGGCTCCGCGAATGTCAAAGCTAAGGCATCGCCACTATCAGGCGAACGCTTGATACGCTTTTTAACATCTTCTTTCTTTTCAAGCATCAATCTACCATCTTGATCGTGCTTTATTTCAACAGAAACCAAATCTTCGGCCAAATCGTCATCGCTTACAATCTGAACCGGTGCCTCTTGATGCAACCAGTCGCGCAATTCGCCCCACATTTCGGCACGTTTATTCGCATATCTGTCTTTTTTTATAGCGTTTCCGCCAAAATTAATGGCCTTGACAATAGTTCCATAACCTCGCGCATTCAAAATATCATAAACGCCATAACCATTTAAACCGGCATCTAAAAATATGCGTGCCGGTTTATGCTCATTAATAATGTTGGTTAAAAGGTTTGCAACCTCTACTGTGTCAAGTTTTGTGTATTTATCCAATCGATACTGCCAACGCCCGCGCCTAAAACAAATTGCCGTTTTATCATCTCCCTCGCGTGCAATATCAACGCCAACAATTAACGGACTGTCAGATTTATCGATTTTTGGTTCTTGTGCTCGATGCACATCAACGGTGCTTATTAAGCGCTTATTGCCTAAAATACGAGGTTCGCCAAGCCAAATATGACAATAATCGTCATAATTTTCTTTACGGCATTTTTCGGCCTGACATTTTAATTCATCAGGGCAAAACGGATTGTCGGTATAATTTACACGACAAATAAACGTTCTGTTGTCAGGATTAACCGCAATTGCTTTCCAAATCGGATCGCGTTCTTCCTCGCGGTTCATGCTGATCCATATTTCCGAACCGTCTTTTCTAATTGTCGGATCCAAAATTTCCCAACTTTTAGCCGATAATTTTTGAGCTTCCTCAATCCAACAAATATCGATGCCCTCAAGCGATTTAATGTTCATGCTGTTTGTGTCTTGCATGCCCTTAAATAAAAACTTTGAGCCGGTAACAATATTTTCTATACTATCGGCCTTAACCTTAAAATCAACAAAATCATAGTGTTTAATTCTATCGCTAAGCAACTTATAAACGGAGTCTTTTATTGAGTCCTGCACCTCACGGATGCAAACGATATTGATATGTGTATCACGCGCCTTTAATAATAAACTATCGGCAAAGGCATACGATTTACCGCCGCCACGGCCGCCATAAAACAATTTATAACGTATGCGCATTTGCAATAATGGGCTAAATATCTCCGGTATTTGAACTTCCACTTGTTTCATCGTTTTGCTTTTCTGTTTCTTTTTTCGTTGGCACATATCGGATCAGCGCTTGCGTCAATTCAAAATTGCCGCGCACATTCTCAGTAAATAAGCCAAAGGCTTTGCCTTTTAGCTCTACCGCTTTCAAATAGGCTGTCAAATTTCCCAATTCAATTGCCGAATTTTGGGCAATTTCCAGTTCTTCAATCAGTTTTTCAACCGTGTATTCGTATTTTTTTTGCAGTTTTTCTTCTGCAATGCCTAAGGCTTTTTTAATGTCAACATTTGTCAACAATCTTTGCCCCTGAGAACGTGCAGTTTTTTTTGAATAACCGGCACTTTCTGCGGCCTTTGTGGCATTGTTACCGTTGATTTTATAAGCCCGAACAAACCTTTTCTGTTTTTCTGTTAGTTTTGCCATGCTTAAAAATCCTATTCCAAACATCAGCGCTTATGTCGCTAAATCCAATTGACCGGCGGCCTGATGTTGTTAAATCTTTCTGCTCTAATTCCGGTGGCTCTTCGATATAGCCATCCGGCACAATCTTAAATGTCGTTTTGTTTCCTTTTTTTATTTCAATAGTTTTCATGTGCTCTCCTATAAAAAATCACCCCGCATGAGGAGCGGGGCTAGGATGTTTTCTAAAAAGGAATTTCAATAAATGAAAACTTTATACAACGATGTGTTTACTAAAACCGATGAGCTCCACATCGCGATTGTGGAACTCATTGTTTTATAAATACGTTTAGAAAGGATCATTTATGAATGAAATAAGAAGAGAACTCCGAAATTTTGCTTCCAGTTTTCCCATCTTAATGATATTATATCACACTTTTAGTAAAATTGCACAGCACAAAATAGCACAATTTTGCACAAAGCCCAACAATTTAAAACAACGATCCTTATTTATCAAGCTTTTCAAGCAATAATTTCATTGCACTATTCCACCAATTATGTGCAGTATTTTGATGAACATAAAATTCTTGGGCAACATCATACCAGGTTCGGACTCCTGTCCATTTATAGCGAACTTTTCCTTCCTTGACAATCGGTGCACCGCATCGATACTTGATTAATTCGCGCGTTTCAATTGAGCTGTATTTCAAAAGTATTTTCCACCAAACATCGCAAACCTCTTCCGCCAACTCGATATCGTGCGGAATGTAAACATCTTTTTTGTAATTTGGCTTTGGCTCAAATGATGGTTCGGAACCTTCCATAATGTTTGCCCAAAGATTAAAATATCCTTGCGGTTTTATGGCCGGTAAATGTCTGAAAACTGAAAATGCATGATAAATTCGATTTTCAACATCTTTTGTCGTTTCTATATCCTGTGTTTCTTTAATTTCATACATTCCAACCCCTCAATTTACTGATCCATCATCTTCTTCGGAATAATAACATCTTATTCCTTGACGCAATAATTCACGATAAGCAATTTCATTATCGCATCTATCTATAACCTCAGCCAAAGAGGGAAACCATTTATATTTTGCTTTCATTGCCTTTGTAACAATATCAGCAGGATATTTACTTAATTCCTCAACCCAAACGGCTGCACGTGCTTTTTTATCAATATCGTTTTTATCTTTTCCGGTATTTGTTACCAATTCCAAGCGATACATAAGCTTCAAAATCTCTTCAACCGGTAAAGGAATGTTAAACTCTTTGATAGCTTGCATGGCAAGCATTTTTTGGGCATGTGTCATATGCTCAATATGAACTTTATAAACCGGATACCATCCGTATTCAGAATATCCGCTTTCCGTTTCGATACTGATCGGCAAGTTCAGCGTATGTGTTAAGTAATGCATCAGGTTCTTGTCGTTTTCCTCCGGCGTTTTCTGCACTAACTGAGATGCTGTCATAACCGTCAACCCACCTTCTTTGGTTGAGGAACACGGCAACTCCGCATGTGATTTGGTCGTTTCTTCGGCAGAACTCAAGATACTTTTGCAAGCCGTTTCTAATGTTTTCATAATTTTCTCCATTTTCTAAAATTCGTATAAATTTTTTTTCAGCTTCAGACTTTGAGCCTTTAGCCACCATTTTGCCGTTTGTGCCCGATACAGGCACATACAGCTTCCAAAACTCTTCAAATTTTTGTTGAAATTCCTTTTTTCGATCCATGGGGGAAGATATATTTATTAATATATCAGGGGGATATATATTTTTATTCTTTTGGGGGTTTAAGGGGGTATTTTCTTTTTTTACGTCATTTTGACCGTCTTTGAGCAAACTTATATTGCTTAAAACCTCACTTTTTATGTTTTGACCTGTTTTGACCTCATTTTGACCATTTTTGACCTTGTTATATTGATTTTGACCTGTCGGATTATGATTGCCTCCACGTCTTTCGGTTAAATTTGGCCTCAAAGCAGTAATCAGGGCATTAATAACTTTATCATCCGGCTCTATTCCATTAAGTGCATAATCCGTCAGCGCGTCATAAAATTTTAGGCGCATATCATCGGGCAGTTTGTCTGCAATCTCTTTGAAACTCGACGAGAATATAAATTTATCCTGCATCCTTTGTGTCCTTTAAAGGCGGGAACACCTTTTGAGCTGGACTAGGCTCGGCGCCCCCATTGTTGATCTTAAGTCCGTTGTTTTTGAATAACAGTTCCGCGGCCGCTCTTCCAATTTGGCAACCGTTAAAATTCTTAAAAATAGGCACCTTATCACGCTTTGGATCATAAATGCCCCATGCTTGCAAAATGTCTGTAAATTCCTTAAACGTGTAAACCTTTGCATATTTGATGCCATTATTTTTACAATACTGACTGAACAATTTTTGATCGGGTGATAAATCGTTTTTACCGAATTTGACCTCAATCCATCCAATAAACTTGCCTTTATCGAAAACGGCATAATCCGGAGAACCGGCACGCAAGCCCATATCTTTTAATTTTTTACCATATATTGCTGATCTTTTTCCCTCGTTTGGAATATGGATTAAATCAAATTTTCTGTCGGGGTATATCCTGTCCCACCATCTCACAAACGATTTGCATAAATCATCTTCGCTATTAACTGCAACACCGTTGACATATTGCATGTGTTGAAGGCCTTTTTCCATTTGATACTGAGCGGCCGACATTCTTTGAAAGATATCTTTGTTTAATACCAATTTTGCCATCAATATCTCCCATTAAATAAATTAAGTTGTTTTCGCTCGTCATCTAGGCGTTTGATGCTTACTTTGTAATAATCAACATCGCGTTCAACGCATATAAAAGGTAATCCCCATCGCTCACAGGCAATAGCAGTTGATCCGCTACCACTGAACGGATCCATCACCAGCCAACCAGGCTCCGAATAATCACGTAAAATTTTCATCAACAAGCCAACAGGTTTTTGTGTTGGATGAATGCGGATCTCTTTATTTTTCATATCTTCTTGCAACATACCATTCCAAGTGTATTGATATTTTCGGATTGCTTTGTTAAAATCAGTCCATGCCAATTCACCATCACCAAAATCATTGGTGCCGTTGTTTTTATCCCAAAAAATCCAGCCGGAAGATGGTTTTAAATATTCTGTGAAATAATTGCCGCCGAAAATAATGCGATGTTTAGCAACTCGTTCCATCTCGTCAAAGTATTCTTTGGTCGGAATATCGGAGTCCCAATCTGCATGTTTATATGTGCCGGCAACCGCTTTTGCGTTATGGCTTCGCTTTTGACCGGCTTCAACGTTATAAACTGATTTGCTGACATTAATGCCATACGGTGGATCGGTTAAAATCAAATCAATACATTTATCCGGCAGTTGTTTTAAGACTGTCAGACTGTCTGCATTGATGATTTTATCCATAAAATCTGCAATCATCTCAGCAAATCGATCCATGTTTGAATATAAGAACCGAAAAAGAACGATAAATTTTCAGCAATCAAAAGTAAAATGACAGCAAAAAAGCCGCACTTATAACGTTTTCTTTGGACATTATGCACGACAGCAATATCCAAAGTTGCATTAAAAAGCTTTTCTTTTTCCGATAATTGGTTAAGTTGATCTTTTATAGTGTTAGATAATTGACTTTTAATGTTTTGAAAATTATTTTTAATTTCCGCTTTTTCTGCCAAAAGATCGTGCTGTTTTTTTTCTAATTGCGCATTTTTATCAACTATTTTATTAAAATCAGCTTTTAACTTTGTGCATTCTTTTTTTATAGCGTCATTTTCTTTTTTTAAATCCTTTATGCTGGCACACGCTTCATCATAAGTCATCGGGCGCATTTTTTCGCCGTCAGCTATCATGGTTTTGGCATCTTTTTTTGCCGTTTTTTTCTTTTTTTCGGTAATTGTTTTTGCATCAATTATTTTAATCATGAGGAACTCCTTGATTTTGTTGGTTTTGAGGGTAAAAATCATTTGGCAAAACTTCGCCATTTGTGTATTGAACAATTTTTTTCATGTGTTTCGGTTTTGGAACTCTCACACCCGAAACCCATAAACTGCATGTAGGCTGTGAAACGCCTACTTCTTGGGCGAAAACATAAATCTTTTTATTTTCGCGAATGAGGTAATCTTTAAGTGTCATAAAATTTCTCCTTTTTGTAATATTATTTATAATATTCTGTAATAATTGTCAATATAAAATTACAAAATATTATAAAATATTTCATACGAAAAAGCTTGTATTTTATAATTTTCTGTAATATAATATTAGTAAAGGGGGCTAATATGACACCAAATCGCATAAGAGTTTTAAGAAAAAAGTTGGGATTAACTCAGCCGGATATGGCAAAAAGTCTGGGGATAAGTCAATCTTTGTTATCGCTTATTGAAAACGGCGGTCGTGAAATCACACCTAAAATGCAAGATGATATTGCTCGCGTTTTAAATGTGACCTTAGATGATATCTTCAAAGCAACTGAAGATAAGCAGATTGACAACACAGCACATATTGATATACTTGATGTTAAGGCGTGTTGCGGTATAGGAAATGATCTTATTTCAGAAAATGTTGTTGGCACATGGAATATGCCTATCGAAACATTTAAGCATATTTCCAATACAACTCCCGAAAACGTTAAAATGATACAGGTTTTTGGGGATTCTATGGAACCAACATTAAAAAATGGTGATTGGGTATTGGTAGATGTTACGCGCAATTCACCGGACTCCGATGGATTATTTGTGTTATGGCTTACAACCGGCCTTGCTGTTAAGCGTCTGCAAGGTGGCTTAAATGATATAACGGTTCATTCAGATAATCCAAATTATAAAGACATAACAGCAAAAATGGGTGAAGTGCATATCATTGGTAAAGTTATATATACACTTGAAGCAAAAAGGGTTGGATGATGAAAAAATACTTATTAATATCTGTCCTTTGTGTTGCATCATGCGCGACAAATAGTTTTTTATATAACGATGAAAACGGGACTCCTGTTTATCAAGCAAAATGCGGTGGCACATATTTAACGTATGGTGATTGTCTTAAAAAAATGGGTGAAATATGCCCAAGGGGCTTTAATGTATTAATGGCAAATGAAAACCAAATCGGCACCGTTTCCGGTTATGATCTTACCGGTGGAAGCCAATACAATACTTATGGACATAGCACAGCTTATGGCTTAGGAAATTCAATAAATGCTTATGGTCGTTCAAATACTTACGGATCATTTTCGGGCAACGCAAATGGTTATGCATTAAATAGTTATGAACGTTACGTAATATATAGTTGTAAATAAATAACACGATTAGTTTTTTTAATTTTCCCGCTTTGGCGGGATTTTTTTTATCTTTTTAAAATTTTTCCACATTTTTAAGTCGTTGTTTTTGCGAATATTTTGTAATAAAATAAAATATTTTATAATTTTTTGTAATTTTTTTATTGACATTTATTACAAAATATTATAATAATATGACATAACGAAAACAAACTTACATGAAAGGCTATAAAATGAAAATACTTTTTCCGTTATGCATACTCTCAACAATATATGCTGTTTACAGTGTCATAGATTGCTATTTCGCGATTGGCAATCTTAAGCAAGAAATTGCGATACTTGAACAAAACCAACAACTTTACCACCAACTTATAAACAACAACTAGAAAGGATCTTAAAATGTCTTTATTAATTCAACCTGCAGATTTAACTTGCAATCAACCAATTTCATGCATGATTTACGGCCAACCAGGCGCCGGCAAAACAACACTTGCTTTGTCAGCCGATAAACCGGTTCTGATCGATCTTGATCGTGGCTTGCATCGTGTTGAAAAACGCTTTCAATGTCCGTCATTACAAGTTGAAAGTTATCAGCAAATTTTAGATTTAATCAATTCTGACGAATTGGCACCGTTTAATACCATTGTTATTGACACACTCGGTAAATTGATTGATCGTATGGGTGATTATGTCGCGCTTCAAAACCCGAAATTCAAACAGGGTGATGGCACACTTTCAATGAAAGCATGGGGCGCTATCAAAGTTCAATTTCAAACATTAAGCAAAACAATCTTAAATATGAATAAATCCGTTATTTTCGTTGCACACGAAAAAGAAGATAAGGATGGCGATACTCGTTTTGTTCGCCCTGATGTTTCGGGATCATCCGGCAAAGATATCGTTAAAGAATTGGATTTAATGGGTTATGTCGAAATGAAAGGAAGCAAACGCACCGTTTCATTCACGCCAACCGAAAAATACTATGCTAAAAATTCGCTCGGCTTACCGGCAGTGATTGAAATTCCGGACACGTCAAACGGAAATACTTTTTTCAAAGATCAAATTATGGCCGCCGTTGCCAGTCGCAAACAGCATGATGCTGAACTTTTGGATAAATACAACGGATTAAAAACCGTCATTGACGCCAAAATCGACTGCATCAAAGATGCCGACAGCTTAAATGCCGTTTATGAAGAACTTAAAGGTTTGGAAGTCGTATGGGATAGCGCAATTTATTGCAAACATTGTGTCATGGATGCGGCCAAAAACTTGAATGCTGTTTTTAATAAAGAAACCAAAAAATTTGAGGTTGCAAATGCCGAATAACACAGAAAAATATTTAATCACGCCAACGCTGTATAATTCATACATTTATTATGCCGAAGGTGACTTCGAATTATATGGCGAAAAAGCGGCCGAAATTGAAGCCAAAGCAAAGCAAGATTTTTTGAATACCTTAAATAAGGTTTATACAACAAACGAAATTTTGCAACGTGGCATCGATTTTGAAAACTCCGTAAATGATATTTGCAACGGCTTGAATGTTGAGCCAATGGAAAATGCCAAAGATGTGGCCGATATTGTCGGCCATGGCATTTGGCAAGAAAAACTTTGCAAAACTGTTGGTGATTATGTTTTGTATGGTAAAGCCGATGTTATCCGTGCAGATACAATTTACGATATTAAGCGTGTCAGCACCTATGATTGCCCAAAATACGAACAATCGATCCAACATCTTTTATATATGGAATGCTCAGGCTTAGAACATTTTAAGTATGTCATCTCCACCGGCAAGGATGTTTATGTCGAATATTATCACAAAGATGCCGACAATCTTCAAAAACTTTTAGGTCGTATTGATAGGATGGTTAATTTCATCCGTCAAACACCTGAATTTAATAAAGCTTTTGAAGCGAATTGGCACAGCAAATATTAAGGATTTAAGACCATGGCAGAATATAAGAGAACATTAACACCGACAGAAGATTTGAAAAAACTTAATTTGCAAAATTTACAGCTATCTATCGAAAACCGCGACTTGAAAGCTGAAAATGCAAAATTGAAAGATGTTATTGCGGGCTTAAACATTGATATTAGCCAACTTAAAAAAAAGGTGGTATAATATGGAAATATCAAAAGAATACGCCAAAAAAATCTTTGCAGATCTGCCGGCGGCCTTACAACAAATCGAAAAAATATCAGGAGATACCGTATATTTCGATTTGCTCAGCAAACAATCCTATAAAACACAAAAACAAAATAATTTGTTTCACAGCCTTTTGGAATGCTTTTTTGCAAGTGGTTGCGCCAGTTTTTCCGATTATGACGATTTACGCCTTTATTATAAGCGCGTTGCCGGATTGGTAAATAAACGCGGCAATATGATTGTTGAAAGTTCTTGGGCGGATGCCACCAAAAAACAGGCTCAAACCGCTATTGATATTTGCTTGCGTGATATGGATTGCGCCGGTGTAATCGGTAGCTCTCAGGGGCAAAAATATGAAGTCATCTTAAAAGGTATCAAACAATGGTATGAACTTGAGGGTTTAACCTGGACACGTCAATAATTTTAACTCTAACAGAAAAGGAAAAAACAAAATGTCATTAAATCGTGCAACACTTATCGGAAATGTCGGACAAGATCCAAAGATCATGACCACGCAAACCGGTGGCAAATTTGCAACATTTTCTTTGGCTACGTCTGAAAAATGGACAGACAAACAAACAGGCGAGGTTAAAGAACAGACAGATTGGCACAATGTTGTTGTCAGCACAGATGGACTGGCCAATGTTGTTGAACAGTATGTCAAAAAAGGAAATCGATTGTTTGTCGAAGGTCGTTTGCGAACTCGCAAATACCAAGACAACAACGGTCAAGATCGTTATGTAACCGAAATCGTTGTCGGGGGCTATAATTCCAATTTACAAATTTTAGACCGGCGCGAAAGCACTCCTGTGGATCCACAAGCTGAACCAGCATCAGAAGCGGCACCGACAGGATGGAGCACTACAACATCAGATCTTGACGATGATGTTCCGTTCTAAAAAAAACGGAACTCGGGCGGCGCGGTTTGTTTTCGAATACTTCTAGCCTTCCGCCGCCCACCTCTTTTAACGGGGCAAATCCGGTTAAATCCACAACATCAACCAACGGACAAGCCCTGATCTTGAATTAAACAAAAAGGATTAAACAACATGGAAACCAAAATAAATGAAATAAAAGACTTCAGCAGAGTTTTATATGAGCTTGAAAACGGCCAATTTAATGCCGATTGCTCACAAAAACTCGAAGAAGCAATTAAAGCTTTACAGGAACGGTGTGATAGTGACGGCATGCGCCAAGCAAAAGCATCAATCAATATAACACTTAGTCTTGTTTTAGACAGTGGCAATGTGACAGTCACTGCCAATGTAACAAGCAAAACACCCGAAAAACCACGCGGCAGAACCATCTTTTGGACTACATCAAACAATGGCCTTTGCCGTGAAAACCCAAAACAACCAAGTTTGCCCTTTGATGTTATCACCGGCAAACGTGAAATCGTAAACTTTGATCAAGAAAGGAAAGATATCAATGGATAACACAATACAAAATGATGTTCTCGCTATGCGTGACACAATGGAAGATTTATACACGCCACGTATGATATACGATGACAACATGAAAGGCTTTGTTGCATATCCTGAAAATATGCATATTGAACCGTTGAAAAAATATATTGATGCCGAGCGTCTGACGCCTGAAACATTAAAAGGCACAACAAATTTGCACACGTGCACCAGTTTTTGTGATTTTACAAATCGTTACAAAACTGAAAATTCGGCAATGTTTTACAATAAAACTGACCAAAATATCACTTGCATTTTTGATTGTGCAACAAAGGAACAACCAAGTTTTGAAAAGCATAAGGCCGTTTATGCATTTCCGTTCAGCAAAGAACTTTTACAGTGGAAAAACAACAACGGCGAAACCATGGGGCAAGTGGATTTTGCATTTTTCATCGAAAAGAATGTTCTTGATTTGGCCGAACCGGATAAAACCGCCGAAAGTGAAGCCTTAAAAGAGATCCGCATGCGTGTCGGTGGCCATTTCGCCAGTGTTAGCAAAATGGTTGAATTATCAAAAGGCATTGCCATTCGTAACGATGAACGCGCCACCGTCAAATATGATACCAACACCGGTGAAGCAACGCTTGATTTTTCAAGCGAACACACAGATGCATCGGGTAATAAAATTAAAGTGCCGAATATGTTTTTGATTGTCATTCCGATTTTGGATGGCGGCAAAAACTATCAGTTGCCGTGCCGGTTGCGTTATCGCTTATATAATGGCTCGGTTAAATGGTGGTATGAAGTCATCAACTTAGATCAGGCCATCGAAAAGGCCATCGATGAAGAACTTGATGCCATCAAAAAAGATGTTGGCTTGCCGATTTTCTATGGAAACACGCCGCAAGACAGATAATGGATGCAATCGGGGCGGCAATCCCGCCCCAAGCTTAAAAGGATAAATCATGTTAAAAGTTCTCAATTTATATGCAGGAGTCGGCGGAAATCGCAAGTTGTGGCCAAACGATAAAATCGAAGTGACGGCTGTCGAAATAAATCCGTCTATTGCCGCGGCATATAAAGATTTTTATCCGAATGACAATGTCATTGTCGGCGATGCGCATCAATATCTTTTAGATCATTATAAAGAATTTGATTTTATTTGGGCATCTCCGCCGTGTCAAACGCATTCACAGCTTCGGGCAATGCGTGTATATGCCGGACAATCTGAAGCTATTTATCCTGATATGAAACTTTATCAAGAGATTTTACTTTTACAGCTTTATGCAAAATGTGATTGGGTGGTTGAAAACGTTATCCCGTTTTATAAACCGCTGATACAACCAAGCTTTACGATACAAAGACATCATTATTGGAGCAATAAATTCATTTTAGGCACTTATTTTGATCCTGATGGTATAGAGGGGGCAATTGTAAATCAGATGGAAAAGAAACTCGGTATTGATTTAAGCAAATACAAATTTGATGGTATTGATAAACGTCAAATTCTCCGCAACTGCGTGAAACCGGAGCTAGGCTTATACGTTTTTGAACATATAACAGGAGTCAAATCATGACACTTGATGAGCAAATAAAATGCGTTGAACGTGAAATTGATAAGCGCAAAAGGTTTTATCCGCGTTGGGTTGCCGAAGGTCGCATGAAACAAATTGAGGCAGACTATGAAATTGAATGCATGCAATATGTCTTAAACACCATTAAACAAACAAAACAATATTACATTTCGTTAATTACTCGCTACGATGAAAGGCTTAAAAAATGAGTAAATCAGATATTTTTAACAATTACACACAATTGATCCAAAATAAGGATCTGCGCCAATTGGTTGTTGATACGCTAGAAGCCGCGCCTGACTATTTTTACACCATGCCGGCCAGCACAACCGGAAAATATCATCCGGCTTATACGCTTGGCGATGGCGGTTTGGTGCGTCATACCAAAGCGGCGGTTAAAATTGCAGAATGCTTGCTTAGCATTGAAATGTATGCAACGCTCGCTACAAAAAGTGATCAGATTTATGCCGCACTGATTTTGCATGATACGGTTAAAAAAGGTTTAACCGGCAACCAATGGACAACCATTGAACATCCGCTTGATGCCGCAAAATTGTTGATTGATACGGCTAGGATAAACAAATTTGACGATATGGCATTAGTTGAAAATATTGCCGGTATGATCCGCTCACACATGGGGCAATGGAATACAGATAAAAACGGCTCTGAAGTTTTACCAAAGCCGGAAACAAAAGAACAAAAATTTGTGCATCAGTGTGATTATTTGGCCAGTCGTAAATTTATCACGGTTGAGGAGTTAAATTAAAATGTTTACAATAAAGCTAAATAAAATCATTGATTGGCTAAAATTTCATCGGCCGGTAATAACAACACAAGATAAAATATCGTTCAAAACAGCAAAAGCATTTATGGATGGTTGCGTTCTAGGTTCTGAGATCGAACAAAAATGTTCTAACTTAGCTATAAGACCGGTAATTCATGATCTTGAAAAATTACGCGCAAATACATGGGATCAAAACAAAATTACGCACATACAGCAATGGTTAAAAGATAATTTTTTATCGGAGAAAAAAAATGGCAAATGATGAAACTATAAGCGAATTGGCTTGGCGTTACCATTGGGAACAATACGGCAACACCTTTATTCTGACCAAAGCGAATGGCGAATTTGTTATCGCCGAAAAAACTTTAATATTTGTTTGCTCAGGTTGTAGCAAACGAACCATTATCAAAACAGACTTAACACAAGCAGAAACAAAAAACATCATAAGGGGGTTAGGGTATGACAAATAAAATGCAAAAATCAAAAAATGTTGCAAATAATGTTGCAAATGGAAATTTGAAAGATTTTCAAGATGGGTTTAATCAATTCATTAAAGAAAATTATGACACCTCGCAACCATCAAATGATATCAAAAATGATGATTTAACCGTCAAAATGATAAACGCTCAATTGCCTGATGGTTTTTATTACGCGAAACTTCCAAACGGGGAAATTTATATCGGTAGTAAATGGGTTCTTGAACGTTACAGATTTACAAAGGATGGTTGCAAAACAAAAATTCTTGCGCCGGTTCCATCTTATGAGCAATGGAAAGCCTTAAATGAAAATATGGACAGCTCGATACAAACAAACCAGGCTATGGGAAAAAAGTTGTTGCAGCTTCAAGAACTTCTTAAACAATCTCGCATTTACGTTAAAATTGATACAG
>Ga0265301_10001314_pt1 | contig 33205 bp, 29 predicted proteins | sample AusTroGonzalo_MG_2_FD_193488 | JGI IMG/M metagenome (GOLD analysis project Ga0265301, IMG submission 193488) | Bovine rumen microbial communities from tropical cattle in Woodstock, Queensland, Australia - Gonzalo_04 | ecosystem: Host-associated > Mammals > Digestive system > Stomach > Rumen ... | reverse complement strand
AAAATAATCTATGTCCTGTCCATATAATAATAACATAAAATGCCCTTGTACGAAGGAGAATTGTCCGCGGCACGGAAAGTGCTGCGAGTGCGTAGCGCATCACAGAGAGCACGGTAAGAAACTGCCGGTGTGCTTACGAGGAATAGAGTGGGAAGGATAGAAGGAAAGATCCGGACAATCCGGATAATCTAGAATATCCAGAATATATAAAAAACACCTAATTATATGATAGATTCTAAGAAAATAGAACTCCAGCATTATGCGGATGGTACGCCAAGTATTCTCCGTAAAACGGTTGTGTATAAGGAGTTATATTTTTATAAACGCAGTGATATCCTTTATCAACTGACGGTGGCGTTCTGTCGGCGTTTTCTGCCAAAGTATGGCGACCGGACTGTCGACCAGATGGTACAGGCGGCGCGTTCTACCATGCAAAATATTGCAGAAGGCAGCGTAGACGGGCAGACATCTGTTGAAACTGAAATAAAATTACTGGGGATTGCTAAAGGTAGTAACCACGAATTACTTGGAGATTATCAAAATCACATCAAGACACATCAACTTGCAGAATGGTGGGGAACTAACAAACGTGCTGACAAACTGCATACTTTCTGCAAAGAGCATACATCTGTAGAGGATTTTACTCCGTTTTTAGAGCGTTGGACAGAGGAAGAAATGGCTAATTGTGCTATATGTCTCTGTCACATGATAGATCGCGGGCTGACAACCTATATCACAAACAAAGACCGCGAGTTTGTTGAGCAAGGCGGTATCCGTGAACGAATGACTGCAGCGCGGATGGGGTACCGCAACGAGCAAAAAGAGGAGATAGAGCACCTCCGCGCTGAATTGGCAGCAGCCAAAGAAGAGATAGCTCGTTTAAAAGCTCAATTATCAGAAATCTCCGGAAATTCCAGAATATCCGGATAATCCAGAAAATCCAGATAAATAATAGAATGAAACGAATCGTATTTATAGTATTGGCTTTATTGCCTATATTGGCGGCTGCGCAGATTGTGGAGCCGGTGAAGTGGAGTGGGGAAATGACGGACGCCGGTCTGCATATCTCCGCGACGATAGATGAAGGCTATGATCTGCATGTGACGGAATTCAACGGTGCAGAAGTGTTATGGCCGAATGACGAGATGGAAGGCTTTATCGGCCGGTTCGACACGGTGCTGGCGGATATGAGCAGCGTGGCATTGCGGTTCCGTACCTGCAGCGACGAGAGTTGTGTGTTCGGAGACTGGGCTTTCGGAGAAGAGGAAGAGCCTGTCGGCAATCAGCCTGCGGCTATCAGTGACCAACATTCATTGCTGTGGATCTTTGTGTTGGGATTCCTCGGCGGACTGTTGGCTATCTTCACGCCCTGTGTCTGGCCGATTATCCCGATGACGGTGTCGTTCTTCCTCAAACGGACGGACAACGGTATCCGCAATGCCGTGATGTACGGACTGAGTATCATTGTGTTATACGTCGGCTTGGGACTGCTGGTGACGATCGCTTTCGGTGCTTCCGCATTGAATGACCTGAGCACCAACGCCGTGGTAAATATCGTCTTCTTCCTGATTCTGGTGCTGTTCGCATTGTCGTTCTTCGGCCTGTTTGAGATCACACTGCCCGATAGCTGGTCCACGAAGCTGGACAGCAAGGCCCGTTCTACCGGCGGATTCCTCAGTATCCTGTTCATGGCGTTCACGCTGGTCATCGTGTCCTTCTCCTGTACGGGCCCGATCATCGGAACGCTGCTGGTGGAAGCGGCCGGAAGAAGTCTGCTGGCTCCGGCCTTCGGCATGCTCGGTTTTGCTATAGCACTGGCGTTGCCCTTCTCGTTGTTCGCAATGTTCCCGCAGTGGCTGAAGAAAGCACCGAAATCAGGCGACTGGATGACCTCGTTCAAGGTGGTGCTGGCGTTCCTGGAGTTGGCGCTCTCGCTCAAGTTCCTGAGTGTGGCTGACATGGCGTATGGCTGGGGAATACTGCCCCGATGGTTATTCATCGTCATCTGGATCCTGTGCTTTGCCGGTATCGGTATCTATCTGTTATGGCATATCCGTATAGTCACCTGGACGCGCCGTATCATCCGTGCACTAGTCATCATCCCCTCGTTTGCCTTTGCCGGTTATCTGATACCGGGACTCTTCGGGGCACCGGTGAAAGCGATCAGTGCTTTTGCGCCTCCGATGAAGATTGACGGCCTGTATATGTTCCATGATTATGAGGAAGGACTGGCTTTTGCACGGCAGAGCCGCAAACCCGTTATCATCGATTTTACCGGATACGGATGTGTCAACTGCCGGAAGATGGAAGCCTATGTGCTGGATGACAAGGCGGTGAAAGCGCGTCTGGAAAACTATGTGTTTATCGAGCTGTACGTGGATGCCAAACGGGACGGTATCGGTGAAAAGAACAGCCGTATCCAACGCGAACAGTTTGGCGCCAATGCACAACCGTACTATGTGCAACTTGATGCAGACGGCAATCAGATTGGCGAGCCGATGGTGTTTACTACCAGTCCGGATGAGTTTATTGATTGGCTTAAATACTGATGATTAAGCGTGCGTACTGTATAGGAATGCTTTTGCTGCTTCTCGCACTGACTATGTCAGCGCAGGAAGAACTCTGTATGGACGGTGTGCTCCTTTTCCGCGAGGATTTCGGCGGTAACGACCCGAATGACCCGGCGATAAGCCGAACGCCTGTGCAAGGCATGAGTAGCGGCTATCAGCAGATTTACAAGTTACAGACCAGCGATTCGGGAGCTGGCATGGGGGCAGGAACTTACTTGGTTGCCAAGCGGGGATATCGCAATTCTACTAATGCCAACTACTCTGTGTGGCATATTATGGACGACCACACGCATTTCGGTGATACTACGCGCGGATACCTTCTGGAGATTGATGGTAAGGGTAGCGGCAATGATGTTTTCTATAGCACTGTGATAGACGGTCTCTGTGCAGGCAGTCGTCTGACTTTTTCCGCCTATGTGGCGAATCTTACCACCGCCGGACAATATAACGCATGGCGCAACAGAAACTATGTGCATCCTAAACTGTCATTCGTTCTTTCGGACCCTATAACAGGCACAGAATTATCCCGTTATAATACGGACACTATTTCACATGACTGGAATAACTATCCTAAGTCATGGCAGGAAACCGCCGATTGGCAATTGGTTGGTATGAACTTCACCGTTCCGGAAGGAATAGATGCCGTACGCCTTAGTATCCGTAATAACGCTAGCGGCTCTTCTACCGGTAACGACTTTGCGCTGGACGATATTGAGATTCGCCTTTGTATGCCCAAGCCGGAAATTGTATCAAACAACGAAGTTTGTCTGGATTCGGTCTATCACTTTGCTGTGGAATTTGCCAACGATGGCACTTTGACGGAGCCGCTTGAATATAAATGGTGGTTCTCGTCCGATAGCCTCACGTGGGTAGAAAGGACGGAACTTAACGGCGCAAATCCTGCTTTGGCGGCCGTGCAGGCTGCGGATAGTGGATGGTATCAAGTAGCTGTTGCTGGAGCAGGTAATATCGAAAGCGTCAACTGCCGCACGATGAGTGACCTGTTCCTGTTGCATGTCAAGGACTGTACTCCGCCGGTAACGATTGTGGCACCGGATAGTGTCTGCCCGAATACGTCTTGTACTCTTCAAATCTCAATAACGGACGAAGACAGGCTACCGGCACCATTACAATACCAATGGTGGTATCGCTCGCCCGAGTACCCGACTCTGTGGCGGACAGTAGGAGGAAACACCCCGTCCTTGTTGCTGCGTCCTTTCCAGACGCAGCATGTAGGTTGGTATAAAATCCGTGTGGCACAGGAAGGACATATCTACGATGAGGCGAATTACATCGAGAGCGACGAGGTGTTTGTCACGTTCAAGAAATGCGAGCCGGACCTGTGTATGGACGGCACGCTGCTCTATAAGGATGACTTCGGCGGCAATGACCCGAACGACCCGCGGGTAGGTAATAATCCTGTTCCCGGCATGAGTTATCAGCAATTGACCAACGACCGTTTCGGAGGGATGAGTAGCGGAAGGTACCTGATCACCAAGTCTGGCTACTGCAACGGCGACACCGCTTCGTATCATGGTAATCCTCCTACATGGGGCTCTCAATGGATTCTGCAGGACGACCATACCTATATGGACGATTACAGCCGCGGCTATTTCGTAGAAATAGACGGTGCTGGAGGTGAGTCACCGTTCTATTCCACCACCATACATGACTTGTGCCCGGGGACGCAACTCGTTTTCTCTGCATACGTTGTCAATGTCCATTTCTACGAGCAGGTTCAGAAATTCTTCCGTCAGAACAGAACTTATGTCTATCCGCGCATGAAGTTCGTACTCAAAAATCCGGCTACAGGCGACATTCTTGCGCAGCAATCAACCGGTGATATACAGCCTGACGTCACGAAGGCGTGGAATATCTATCTGCGCGAATCGGCGGAGTGGCAGCATGTGGGAATGAATTTTACCGTTCCGGCAGGTGTGGAGTCAATACAGATGTTTATCTACAACGATGCGCAAAACGGAACAGGTAACGATTTTGCGATGGATGACATCGAAATCCGCCTATGCATGCCTAAGCCCACCATCACCTCTGACTCCGTGGCATGTAAAAACAATAGTTATATGTTCCAAGTGGACTTTACTAACGATGGTACGCTTACTACACCTTTGGAATATCAATGGTACTTCTCGCCGGATAGCCTCAACTGGTCGGCGATAGAAGGAGCAACGATGCGAAATTACGCTATTAGTGCTTTGCCAAAAGGTGCAACAGGCTGGTACCGTCTTGCCATTTCTGGAGCAGGAAACATCGGGATGACTAACTGCCGGGCAATGAGCGAACCATTCCATCTGCGCGTAGAGGATTGTCCTTCGCCTGAACCGGACCTCTGTATGGATGGCACGCTTCTTTTCCGCGAAGACTTCGGCGGCAACGACCCGTCCGATCCGCGCGTAGGACAAGAGCCTGTCACCGCCATGACCTATAACCAACTCTTGGATGATTACTTCGGTATTATGCGTTCTGGCAGCTATCTGCTGACCAAACAGGGGTATTGCAACGGAGACACATCCATTACCAATCTGCCGCAGAACAGAGGTTCACAGTGGCATTTACAGGATGACCACACCTATCCTAACGATGTCACAAGAGGGTATTTGTTGGAGATTGACGGGCGGGGTGACAATGCGGTATTTTACGCCAAGACCCTTGACGGGCTTTGCGCCGGTTCGAAACTAACCTTCTCCGCGTATGTAGCAAATGTCATGACTTGGGGACAATATGTTGGCAGTCCGGGACGTTATGCCTATCCACGCCTTAAATTTGTTCTTCGAAATCCCTTCACTACAGAGACATTGGCCTCCTATGACACGGGCGATATTCCATTTGACTCCACGTATATGAACAATTATAAGGCATGGCAGTTCTCATCTCGATGGAGGCTGGTGGGTATGAGTTTTACTGTGCCGGAAGGGGTGGAAGCTGTCACACTCAGTATTTCTAATAATACCACTGCTTATACCGGCAACGACTTTGCACTCGATGACATCGAGATACGTCTTTGCCTGCCAACGCCAACCATCATCTCCGAAAACGAGGTCTGTCAGGATTCCGTTTATACGTTTGATGTCGATTTTACGAATGACGGTACGCTCACTGAACCGCTGGAATACAAATGGTGGCATTCTACGGATAGTATTACATGGACGGAAATGCAAGGTTTAATCGGAAAAAATCCTACTATTGAAACCTTCCAACCAACCGACACTGGCTGGTACAAAGTAGCCGTTTCTGGGGCAGGTAACATCGAAAACACTAATTGCCGTTCCGTCAGCGAACCTTTCCATCTGCGTGCTATTCATTGCGCTGGACCAATTACCTATGTCACACGCGATACTACCGTTTGTGACACGCTGATGCCTTTCACATGGCGAGGGATGCTATTCGATGCACCCGGTTCACAAACCACTATGCAACAAAATCAGTGGGGCTTTGATAGTTGTCACACAACGTGGACGTTAAGCACCCAAGTATGTTGTCCCGACCTCCACTACGCTACCCACGACACTACCGTCTGCGATACCCTCATGCCCTTTACGTGGAACGGTCTTCTATTCTCTGAACCCGGTTCGCAAACCACCATACTAAAAGATAATCGTGGCTGTGATACACTCCACACAACATGGACACTAAGCACCCAAGTATGTTGTCCCGACCTCCACTATGCTACCCACGACACTACCGTCTGCGATACCCTCATGCCTTTTACGTGGCACGGACTTCTATATAACGAACCGGGTTCGCAAACCACCACATTGCAAGATGATCGAGGATGCGACACGCTGCAAATAACGTGGACACTAAGCCTTACACCTTGCGAACGGCCAATTGATCCGCCTGAGCCTCCCGATCCTCCAACTCCGGAAACGTTATATCCGATAATTGTCAACAAGTACAATTGGCAGCTGCTTTGTGATAATGTGGCGTTGCGTTCTTTCTTCCCCGGACGGACAGCAACCGCCTTCCAGTGGTTCAAGAACGAGTCACCGGTTGAGGGCGCGACAGATGACGATTATGCGGAGCAAAACGAATTATACGGAGTGTTCCAGTTGCGCGTGTTGCTGGACGGGACACTGACTATATGGTCGAACATTATAGAAATACTGGATACAGAGGAACCGCAGGAGGTCGTACTGCGCATATACAATAACCAGGGTATGCTGATTGGCGAAGAGCAGATAGAGCACGGCATTTATCTGTTCCGATACCAGCGAGGTGACCGGATGTGGACGGAAAAGAGACTTATACCATGAGGCGCAAGGCATTGATGATAGGATTATTGATGATGCCGCTGCTTGTTCATGCGGAGCATCTGTTTGAGGCCGGTGTACGTGGCGGGCTTTCGGGCTATCGCGCCCATTGTGAATATGTGGCACCTGTGGTGAACCTCCATGCCGGAGCGCAATGGAGTTATAGTTACCATTCGCCTTATGTAATTGGCTGCCGGGTAGGAGTTACCATTGATCTCCATAAGGCCGGATTCGGCAAAACGGACTATACCGACTCCTACCAGACGACAGATGTGGAGAACCAGACGATGCAGGTGGATTACACGATAGGCCGCTTACGGGAAACCTATACGACCTGGTCTGTCGGTGTGCCTGTGCAACTGGCGCTCTCTTGGAATGGTTTGAGTGCTTATGTAGGGCCGAAGGTGGTGTTCCCGCTGGCATGCCGTTGGACTGAGAAGGCTGAGAATGCCGCGCTCTCGGTCTATTATCCTGATTATGACAACCGTGTCTATGAGTCCTTCCCCTTGGCGGCTTCGCGTGCTTTCAGCGAAACGCAGAGCGGTACACGCAAACTGCCTCTGGTGCAGTGGTGGCTGTCAGCGGAGATATGCTACGATATAGCGGTTTATACCGGTCGTCGTTACCGCTCTTATCTGTCGGTAGGTGTGTATGCGGACTACGCCTTCTCCCAAGAGACCGATGAAAGGAGCAATCAGCCCTCCTTGTTGATGCTTTCAGATACACGGGATGGTTTTCCGCTTCATAGGATAATGACCACCGTGGTCACTGCTGACAGACAGGGACAGCAGTTGGTGACCTATCGAAACCCGTTTGATGTTGGTGTTAAGCTGGCTTACCGTTTTGCGCCCTATAATCCCTTGCACCGTAACAGAAAAGCATGCCGTTGCTATTTATATTAACTATTTAGATATATGATTCAGAAAAAGAAGAACGAACTTAATCGTGCCCTTGCGGCTAAGAATTATGACACCAAGCGTCCGCCGGAGAAAGAGATGATCTTCGGCATCCGCGCCGTGATGGAAGCTATCGATGCCGGCAAAGTGCTGGACAAAGTGCTGGTCCGTCGTGACATGTCGTCTGCTATCGGCAGAGAGTTACTGCTCAAACTCGAAGGCACCGGCACGCAGATTCAGCGTGTGCCGATCGAGAGACTCAACCAGTTCACCGACAAGAACCACCAGGGCGTGATAGCCTTCCTCAGTCCGATAGAGTTCTATCCGCTGGAGGCGATGGTCCAGAGCCTCTATGACGAAGGCAAAGTGCCGTTGCTGATGATGCTCGACGGCGTGACGGACGTACGCAATTTCGGTGCTATAGCACGTACCTGCGTGTGCGCAGGCGTTCACGCGCTAATTATAGGTACGCGGGGCAGTGCAGCCATCAACGGCGATGCCGTCAAAGCTTCCGCCGGTGCTTTGCACAGCCTGCCTATATGCAAGGTGGAGAACCTGCAGAACGCGCTCCGCTATCTGCAAGAGAGCGGCCTGCGCATCGTGGCTGCCACCGAACATACCGAGCGTAACTATACGGACGTCGATATGACGCTACCTACCTGTATCGTCATGGGCTCGGAGGAGAAGGGTATCTACGAGGAGAACCTCAAACTCTGTACGGACCAGGTACGTCTGCCGATGACCGGTGTCATTGAGTCGCTCAACGTAAGCGTGGCTGCCGGTGTATTCATCTACGAAGCTGTAAGGCAAAGAGGGTTATGACCGTACTTTACGAAGATAATCATATTATTGCCGTCAACAAGACCTGTAACGAGATCGTGCAGGGCGACAAGACCGGCGACACGCCGCTTTCGGAAACCGTGAAGGCCTATATCAAGGAGAAATACAACAAGCCCGGCGAAGTGTTCCTCGGTGTGACCCATCGTCTCGACAGGCCTACCAGCGGCGTCGTGCTCTTTGCCCGTACCTCCAAAGCCCTTACCCGCCTCAACGAGATGTTCAAGGAGAAGACCAATCGTCAATCGTCAATCGTCCAATCGTCAATCAAAAAGACCTATTGGGCAATCGTGCAAGGGGCTCCTAAACTGCCGGAAGCACGACTCGAAAACTGGTTGGTCCGTAATGAATCGCAGAACAAGACGTATATTGTAAAACAGTCTGCCAAGGATGCGAAGAAAGCTATTCTGAACTACCGCACGCTTGTTCGCGGCGAAAACTACACCCTGTTGGAAGTGGATTTAGAGACCGGAAGACACCATCAGATACGTTGCCAGCTGGCCGCCATCGGCTGTCCGGTGAAGGGCGATCTGAAGTACGGAGCCAAGCGCTCCAACCCCGACGGAGGCATCTGTCTGCATGCCCGCAAAATAGAATTTATTCACCCTGTAAGTAAACAAAACATATGTATCACTGCTCCCGTACCAAACGATTCTTTGTGGCAGCAACTCTCTGCCTCGCTTTAGTTTTCGGCATTCAGCTTTCAGCCTTCGGCCAATCATTACCGGCTTTCCCGGGTGCGGAAGGTTTCGGTAAGTACACCTCCGGCGGTAGAGGCGGAAAGGTCGTCTATGTGACCACCCTGGCGGATGATGCGGATGGCGCAACAGCCGGTTCGTTGCGTTGGGCGGTGAAGCAGTACCCAGACGAGCCGCTGACGGTCTGTTTTGCCGTAAGCGGAGAGATACGTCTGGTCAAAGACCTGCGCATCAATAGAAAGAACTACACCATTGCCGGTCAGACGGCACCCGGTATGGGTATCGTCATCAGTCATAACAAGGTGAACTGCGGCGGTTCGGAGAACTTCATCATCCGTAATATCCGTTTTCGTATCGGTCGTAATGATGTGAACGGAAATATCATCACGCAGAATGCCTTCGGCGCCGAGAACTGCAATCAGTATATCATTGACCACTGTGAGTTCGGTTGGTCCACGGAAGAGAACATGAATACCTATGACAGCCATTTCATCACCGTCCAGTATTGTATAGTGCATGAGGGACTCAATAACTCCGGTCACCCGAAAGGCGCACGCGGTTACGGTTGCCAATGGGGCGGTTCTCCGGCTACGTATCATCATAACCTGCTGGTTAACAATAACAAACGTTCCTGTCGTTTCAATGGCGCGCAGAGCAATGATTATGTGGTGTATCTGGATTATATCAATAATGTGTGCTATAATTTCGAAGGAGGAAGCAACGGATGTTACGGCGGCGAGAATACAGCGAAGTTAGCGGAAGGGGAGGAGTACAACGGACTGAATTCTGCGCATGAGTGCAATTTCATCAACAATTATTACAAGGTAGGCCCTAACACGACCAACACGAAGTTGTTCGTATCCGTTGAGAAGAACCGGTCCGGTGCAACCAGTTGGGGACCGAGCAAATGGTATTTCAACGGCAATGTGTTTGACGGAGTGCCTTCCGCCACAGATGATAACTGGTCGGCTGTCAATGTGAAAGGCTATACGAAAGACGAGAGCCGGGTGGACACCCTCATCCGTCCCGCTACGCCTTGGTGGCGCTGGACGACAGACTCCGTCTACGGACAGTATGACTTCGATCAGTTGGCTTATGCGGTTGCGGATTTCGAGACGGCAGAGGATGCGTTCGAGACCGTTCTGGATACAGCAGGTTGTTTCCCGCGTGACCATGTGGGGCTGCGACTGGTGACCGACACGAGAAACGGAACGCATACCTATGTGGGCTCAAAGACCCAAAAGAAAGGTATTATCGATAGCGAAGAGGATGCGGAAGGGTTCTATGCCTATCCGGAAATGACCGCTATCGAGGATACGGATGCCGATGGTATGCCGGATGCATGGGAAACGCTGAATGGCTGTGACCCGCAGACTCCTGATAATAACACGCTTCACGCAAGCGGTTATACGATGCTGGAGATGTATCTGGATTACGCCATGACGCATAGAGCACCCATGGATGACGGATATACGCCTTCTGAAGGCATTGAGAATGTACAAAGGGACAATGTACAATGTACAAAAATAATCCGCGACGGACAATTAATGATCCTGCGCGGAGAGCAAGTCTATACGATTACGGGAAATAAAACAAACTGAATACGGATGACAGACCGCTGAAGGCTTTAGCGGTATTTGCTTTCCGTACAGTCTCCGAGTAGGGAGAGATAGGATTCATAGCGCGAGATGGCTATGGATCCTTTTATTAGCGCCTCCTGTACGGCGCAACCGGGTTCGTTCGTGTGCGTGCAGTTGCCAAAGCGGCAGTCACGACTGACGGCGAAAATATCACGGAAGTAGTGACTCACTTCTTCTTTCTCAAAATCAATCGTACCGAAACCTTTGATACCCGGCGTGTCAATCAGCCAGCCAGCGGCCGGCAGACCGGCTTCGCCTGAAAGATTGTACATTTCTGAGAAGGTGGTGGTGTGCATGCCTTTGTCGTGTGCATCGGATATTTTGCCGGTGCGGGTCATCTCCTTGCCGAAGATAGCATTGAGTAGGGTGGATTTGCCGACACCGGAGTTGCCGGATAGCAGGGTTGTCTTGCCTTGCAGCAAGTCGTTTATTGCTTCACGGTTTATTGCTTCGCGGTTTATATTTTTGGCACTGATAGCCAAGGTCTCATAGCCGATGGACTCGTAGAGTGCGCGGAGTTCGGCAAGTTGTGCGAGTTCGTCTGGCGTAAGCAGGTCAATCTTATTGAATATAAGGATTGCGCGCACGCGATAGGCTTCACAGGTAGCCAGGAAGCGATCGATAAAGGTGGTGGAAGTGACTGGATGGTTGACCGTGACAATCAACGCGACCTGGTCGATGTTGGCCGCCAGGATATGGCTTTCTTTGCTGAGGTTGGTGGAGCGGCGGATGATATAATTGCGTCGATCTTCTATCTCAACAATCCATTTGGTTCCATCGGGTAGGGTTTGTACTTCCACATAGTCCCCTACGGCTACGGGGTTGGTACTACGGATGCCCCGGATGCGGAAATTGCCTTTGATATGGCATTCCGCATCCGAACCATCGTTCAGACGAACGATGTAAGAACTACCCGTAGATTTGATGACCAGACCTCTCATAAGCCTTCAGCTTTCAGAATTCAGATTTATTTTCTGATAGCTGATACCTGACGGCTTTTACACCGTCATGATTTCTTTCTCCTTGGCGGCGTAGAGGGCTTCCACTTTGGCGATATATTTATCGTGCACTTTCTGGATATCCTCTTCGGCGTCCTTCTCGATATCTTCGCTCAGACCGTTCTTGACGAGTTTCTTGAACTCCTCAATGGCGTCGCGGCGAGCGTTGCGAATGGACATTTTGGCTTCTTCCATCTCGCCTTTGCATTGTTTGCAGAGGTCACGACGGCGCTCCTCGGTCAATGGAGGAAGGATCAGACGGATGGTCTCACCGTTGTTGGACGGCGCCAAACCGATATTGGAGTTGATGATGGCGCGCTCAATCTCACTGATCAGTTTCTTCTCCCACGGAGTGATAGCGATGGTGCGGGCATCCGGTGTGGTGATTGTAGCGCAATTGGCCAGCGGTGACATCGCACCGTAATAATCAATCTTGATCGGATCCAGGATACGCGGGTTGGCTTTACCGGCACGGATGTGTTGGAGCACATCGTCCAAGTGTGCTACGGCGTTTTGCATCTGCTCTTCAGCTGCAGATTGATAGAGTTCTAATTCGTCGTTCATAATACTATAATTTAAAATTCACAATTCACAGTTGTAATTGTCACGGAGTTACCAATGTGCCGATTTGTTCGCCGTCGATGACCTTGGCGAGATTGCCGAGTTTGTCCATGTTAAAGACATAGATGGGCAAACCGTTCTCTTTGCACATGACGGTGGCGGTAAGGTCCATCACCTTGAGGCCGCGGCGGATCACTTCATCATAAGTGATCTGATCGAACTTCGTGGCTGTCGGATCTTTCTCCGGATCGGCGGTGTAGATACCGTCCACACGGGTACCTTTGAGCATCACATCGGCTTTGATCTCCAAGGCACGAAGCGATGAACCGGTATCGGTGGTGAAGTAGGGTGCGCCTGTTCCGCCGGCGAGGATGACCACATTGCCTTTGTCCAAGAGACGCTGTGCTTTAGCCGGGCTGTAGAAGTCACCGACAGGCTCCATGCGGATGGATGTGAGGACGCGGACGGGCTGACCGATGGACTCCAAGGCCGATGCCAATGCCAAGGCGTTGATCACCGTGGCTAACATGCCCATCTGGTCTCCTTTGACACGGTCAAATCCTTTCTGTGCACCGCTCAGACCACGGAAGATGTTTCCGCCGCCGATGACAATGCCTATCTGTACGCCCCGTTGTGCGATAGCTTTCACTTGCTCGGCATAGTCTGCCAGACGCTGGGTGTCGATGCCTTGCTTGTTTTCTCCGGCAAGACTCTCACCGGATAATTTTAAGAGTATTCTTTTATACATAACTTTCTACTTATATCTATAGAACTTCTCTCAACTTTCAACATTCAACTCTCAACTTTCAGTATACCAACTCGCGTACATGGCGTAGTTGTTGGCAATCTTCTTGTTGATCTCCGCCGTTTGTTCCGGGTCGGCTTTCTTGATGAACTTCGCCGGCACACCTCCCCAAATCTCGTGCGGTCCTATCTGCGTGCCTTTGAGCACGAGGGCGTTTGCGGCTACGATGGCTCCTTCACCTACATGCGCATCATCAAGCAGAGTAGCACCCATTCCGATGAGGGCGTAATCATCCACGTCCGCTCCGTGAATGGTGACGTTATGTCCTACGGACACGTAGTCGCCGAGACGGATGGTTGATTTCTGATAGAGTGTATGCAGTACCGCGCCGTCCTGAATGTTACAGTGTTTGCCGATGACGATGGTGTTCACGTCGCCGCGCAGTACACTGTTGAACCACAGGCTGCATCCTTCGCCCACCGTCACATCGCCGACGACCGTGGCGTTCTCCGCCATGAAGACATCATCAGCGATGCGCGGGGTGAGGATTTCGCCGTTGCGATTGATGGTCTTAATAAGGGACATAATTTTCTAGTTTAACTAGTTTATCAAGTTGGACTAGTTAATCTAGTTTATCGTGCTGCGATGATGGCGAGGAACTTCTCTGCTACGAGGGCAGCGCCACCAATCAGACCACCGTCTATATCCGGGCAAGCGAAGAGCTCGGCTGCGTTCTTCTCGTTGCAGCTTCCGCCATAGAGGATGGTGGTGTCGTCTGCTGCCTCTTTACCGTATTTCTCAGCTACGAGACCACGGATGTATGCGTGGATCTCCTGTGCCTGAGCCGGCGTAGCCGTCAGACCGGTACCGATAGCCCAAACCGGCTCGTAAGCGAGGGTGATGTTTTTCCACTCCTCTGCGCTCAAACCGAATACAGAGCCTTCGAGTTGTGCCTTCACCACTTCGTTCTGCTTGCCTGCTTCACGCTCTTCTTTTACCTCGCCGATGCAGAAGATGACCTTCAGACCGTTGGCCAAAGCCAGACGGGTCTTCTCAGCCAGCATCTCATAGCTCTCAGCGTAGTACTGGCGACGCTCCGAGTGACCGAGGATAACGTATTCAGCGCCGGTGGATTTAACCATCTCTGCACTTACCTCACCGGTATATGCACCCTTCTCGTGATCCGCACAGTTCTCTGCGGCAACCTTGATCGGGCTGCCCTTGAGCAACTCGGCTACGGTTGCCAAATGAATGAACGGCGTACCGATAACAACGGCGCAATTCGGGTTCTTTACTGCTTCTTTCAACTCGGTAGCCAATGCTACACCTTCCTGCAGGTTCTTGTTCATCTTCCAGTTACCTGCTACCATTTTTGTTCTCATAATTCTATAATTGTTTAAAATTTTGTTTCTTGATTACTACACCATCCTGGATAACCACCAGTCCGGGGTTGGCACGGATGATGGTTTTGATAGGGGTCATATCCATATATAAGTATGCTCCGGAATTGATATCCAGATCCATCTCGTCTGCAAACTCGAATAAATCATTTTCGCCAGAACCCGTCAAGATATAAGCCTGCTCACCCTTGTCCTGCAGGTCTTTGATCATCTGAACAGCCTGAACGGCCTGTTTGCGGTTTCGCTTGGTGACATCATACATGACGATGAGCGTCACAGGGTCTTTGGAGGATAAAATATCTTCGGTTATGTCTTCGTCCAGGTAGATATATCTTTCCGACTGCGATTCGTCCATCTCATCCACGTCCGCATCCTCCATGATTACTTCCAACCGGAAATCAGTGATGGTCGGCTCTTTACCGGCTTTGACGAGGAGGGTCTTCTGACTGACAAATGTCCAGATGCTGTCTTCAGCTGCCGGTTTGTCTTTCCATATGAATTCTTTTTGTTCTCCGGTCTGTTCATTCTCGTAGAGACAATAGGTCTCATATACGGCTCTCTCGCCGTTCTCCATCAGTTCCCGGATGTTATTGCCCACTTTGTAGGGGCGGAAGTCGATAAGGGGGAGATGGGTGTATGAGTACCCCATGATTCCTGCGGTAAGACCTAATGCGATGAGGGCAATCCCCAGTTCCGCCCACCAGTTGAACAGTTGCGGAATGGACTTGCGGCATAGGACAAAGACAATGGCTAAGGCCAGAAGGACGACGTTCTTGCCGAATGTAGCCCAGTTGGAGATGACGAGTGCGTCACCGAAACATCCGCAATCCGTCACGGGGTTGGCAATCGCGATATACAGGGTGACAGGCGTCATCACCAGGTAGAAAGCCAGCGTAATCCATGATGTCCAGCGTGAACGGACGTTAAACAGCATGGTGACACCCAATAATAACTCGGTGGCAATCAGCAGAACGGCCAATGTGCCGGCTAAGGGTTCAGCCCAATGTAAGAAACCTCCGAATCCCTCGCTTAGATAGTCTTCAATCTTATAGACCGTGCCAAGCGGATCTACAGCTTTGACAAATCCCGAGAATAAGAAGGTTAGAGCAAGTAGTGTTCTGGCGATAGAGCCAGTCATGTGTGCAGGTTTAACTCTCATAATGAATTAAATCAAAGATAGCATAATTGATGATATCGAAATAATTGCCTTCCACTCCTTCGGAAGCAATGGTTTTTCCGTCATTGGCGAGGATGGTCTTGATACGGATGATCTTGGCGAGTATCATATCCACGATGCCTTCCTTGGACATTTCCCGCCATGCTTCCCCGTAATCGTGGTTCTTGCGCACCATCAGTTCCTTGGCTTCGTTGAGCACGGCGTCATAGAGTAGGGTGGCATCCTCGTTACTCATATCCACCGCATCGGCAAATCCTTTGCGTGCCTGTATGATGGCCGTAATACCGTAATTGACGATGGCACGCAGATTGCCCGGTATATCATCCCCCACGAGACTGATGCCTGTCTCCTGACGCTGGCGGATATTACAGGCTTTGATATACAGCTGGTCGGTAATACCATGCAGGCGGAAGATGCGCCACGACGGACCGTAGTCGCTCATCTTGTCAATGAAGATGGCACGGCATTTGGCCGTCACCTCATCGAACTGGAGTTCTGTATTTTCGCATGTACTCATTTTCCTATTTCCTCATTTAATTCGTCCAATGTGACGAGTTGCTGTTCACCGGTGGTCATGTTCTTGAGCATGACTTTGTTCTGCGCCATCTCATCGCCTCCGACAATGGCTACAAACGGAATCCGTTTGGCATCCGCGTAGCCCATCTGCTTCTTCATCTTGGCGGGTTCCGGATAGACTTCCACAGCGATATCGTGTACTCTCAATTCCTTGGCCCAACGCAGCGCGTATTTCAATTCCTCCGCGCCGAATGTTGCGAATAGGATCTGTGTGGTGGATTGCAGTTCCTTCGGGAATAAATCCAGCTCTGTCAATACATCGTAGATACGGTCCGCGCCGAACGATATACCGACACCGGACACTCCCGGCAGACCGAAGATACCGGTCAGGTTGTCATAACGGCCGCCACCGGTAATCGAACCGATCTGGGCATCCAGCGCCTTCACTTCGAAGATAGCGCCGGTGTAGTAATTCAGTCCGCGGGCGAGACAGAGATCCAGCTCGACATTCAGTCGTACACCGGTTGCCTCGATGAGCGAGAACACCTCTTCCATCTCATCCACACCTTTCAGACCGGTCTCGCTGTTCGCCAATATACCACGTAGCGCACTTAATTTCTCAGCCGTTGTTCCGCTGAGGTTAAGAATAGGCTGGAGTGCCTGTACCGCTTCATCGCTCAATCCGCGCTCAACCAGCTCCGCATTGACCGCATCCACACCGATCTTGTCCAGTTTGTCAATGGCCACCGTGATATCAATGATCTTGTCCGGCGCTCCGATTACCTCCGCAATACCGGCAAGGATCTTGCGGTTGTTGATATGCAGGCATACATTAATGCCTAACCGGCGGTATACCTCTTCCACAATCTGTATCAGTTCCAGCTCGCCGATGAGGCTGTCCGAACCGATGACATCCACGTCACACTGGTAGAACTCGCGGTAACGTCCTTTCTGCGGACGGTCCGCACGCCAGACAGGTTGGATCTGGAAGCGCTTGAAGGGGAAAGAGAGTTCCTCGCGGTGCTGTACCACGTAACGCGCAAAAGGAACAGTGAGGTCATAACGCAGACCTTTCTCCGGCGCGAGAGAGGCTTTCTCTCCGCTGTTCTGGATGCGGAAGAGGAGTTTGTCTCCCTCCTCACCGTATTTGCCCATCAAGGTGCCGATGTTCTCCATGGCCGGCGTCTCTATCTGCTGAAAACCGTACAGAGAGAAAACTCCTTTGATGGTGTCAAAGATATAATTGCGACGCGCCATCTCCAATTGTCCGAAATCTCGCGTCCCTTTAGGTATGCTTGGTTTCTGTGCCATAAATCAATTTATAATTCAAAATTCACAATTCACAATTAAAAAATCTGCTTATAGATTTTATCAGTCGCGCCGAGTTCGGATTGAACGTATTCCGATGCCTTGGCGCCGATGGTATCGTAGTTGTCGAGTGCGGTTTCAAGCGCCGCCTCCAGATCGCTATACTTTTTGATGCTCCGTGCCGCGCCTGATTCAATCAGTCCCTTGGCTTCACGGAAATGATCATATTTGGGGCCGAAAATGACCGGTTTCCCATAAGCGGCCGCTTCAATCGTATTATGAATGCCCGCTCCGAATCCACCGCCTATATACGCCACATGTCCGAAGGGATAGATAGAGGAGAGCAGTCCCATCGTATCTACGACCAGCACTTGTGCATGCTGCAGAATGTTTCGACGGCTGACAGCATCGGTCATGGCGCTGACGGCAGAATAGCGGACCATGCGGCCCCGGAACAGATTGAAGATGAAATGCAGATGCTTCTCGTTCAACTCATGCGGTACGAGGATCAGCTTAGGCTGTCGGCCATTAGCCATCAGCCTTTCGTCATTATTCATATATTTCTCCAGCAACACTTCGTCTTTGGGCCAGGTGCTACCGGCTACGATGACCCGGTTACAATCTTCCGTAAACTGGGCAACAGGCATCAGACCTTTGGCTGTCTGTCCGTTAGCCATCACCTGTGCCATCCGGTCAAACCGCGTGTCGCCTGCCACCGAGGCATTATGAATACCATGCTCGGACAAAATCAGTTTCGATGCACCGTCCTGCACGTAGATATGCGTGAAACGTCTGAGAATGCCCAACTGGCTCTTGCCCCACCAGCGGAAGAAATACTGATGCTTGCGGAAGATAGCGCAGATGCTATAGACTGGAATGTTGCGTTTGCTGAGTTCGCGGATGTAAGCCGGCCAGAACTCATACTTGACGAAGACGGCAATCTTCGGTTGCAGGGTCTTGATGAACCGCTTGGCATTCCGACGGGTAGGGAAGGGCAGATAGTAGATTCCGTCTGCCATATCGTAGTTCTTGCGCGCCTCGTAACCGGAGGGGCTGAAGAATGTGACGACAATCTTCTGCTGCGGTTGTTCGCGGCGGAGGCGTTCAATCAGCGGCCTCGCCTGCTCGAACTCACCTACGGAAGCCGCGTGAAACCAGATGGGAGATGGGAGATTGGAAATCTGAGATTTGAGATTTGAAATCGTCTCTCGTTCACCATGCACCAAAGCACGGGCTTTCTTATGCCCGAAGAACGCTGCTATCCGTATAAAAAGATAATAAATAATCACTTGCAATTAAAATGTATAACGTACACCGAGGTTTAACGAATAATCGAATATGTGTGCTCCCGGGAATCGGGTGAACAGGAATGCATATTTATTAATAAATAAAATAATAATCAAAATCGGGTGCAAAGTTACAAAAAAAAAATGATATATGCAAATAAAAAATATACAACAAAAAGTATATATATACATAGTATATATATAGTATAAACATGAAAAATGCAGAAAACGGGGCTTATCCTTGGGTAATCCTTAGGGAATCTTCGGGGAGCCTTATGGTCCCAGTTCGATTTACCCTCTATTTGCCTTCCATCCGGGTTCAGGTACTATCCGCGTACAGGATTATTTCTCAGGTTTGATTGTTCTATTTGACCTTGCGGATGAGGGTGAGTCCGTCGCGAAGAGGCAGGATAACCTGTTCAAAACGGTCGTCGTCGCGCAGTTTGTCGTTAAAGGCTCTGAGGCCTTGTGTTTGCTTGTCTCTGTCATAGGCCGGATCGATGATGTGACCGTCCCAAAGCGTATTGTCCGCCAAGATGAAACCGCCGACCGGAAGAAGCGGGTAAACGAGATCGAGATAGGTACAGTACTCGCGTTTGTCGGCGTCGATGAAGATTAAGTTGAAAGTAGAGCGTTGAGAGTTGAAAGAAGTTAGTATTTCTTTGGCATCGCCGATGAGGAGTCGGATTTTGGAGCAGAGTGGGGAGCTGGACAGATTACGCCGGATGGTGTCTTCCAATTCGTCGTTATGCTCGATGGTAATGAGTTGCCCGTCTTCGGGCAGTCCTTCCGCCAGACAAAGGGCCGAATAACCGGTGAACGTACCGAGCTCCAGAATGCGTTCGGGACGGATCATATGGCTGATCATCGAGAGGACGCGTCCCTGCACATGTCCGCTCAGCATATGCGGGTTCAAAACGTGCAAGTTCGTGTCGTGCGTAATGGCAGTTAAAACCTCGTTTTCCGGGGTAGAATGTTCGGAAATATACTCTTCAAGTGTCATTTTGTTACAAAATTTGCTGCAAAATTACAAAAATTCTTGCACATATGCAAAAAAAGTTGTATCTTTGCAGCAAATTTTAATCATTTTATCGAAATAATGGAAAAAATTGACGAATTAGATCGTAAGATTTTGAAGATTATTACGCAGAGTGCGCGTATTCCGTTCAAAGATGTAGCGGAGCAATGTGGTGTTAGTCGCGCAGCTGTTCATCAGCGGGTACAAAAGATGTTTGACAACGGTGTGATCACCGGTTCGAGTTACCATGTATTGCCGAAATCGCTTGGTTATGAGCTTTGTGTATATATCGGTATCACGATGGAGAAGGCATCGATGTACAATCAGATTATTTCTGAATTGAAACGGATCCCGGAGGTGGTAGAGGCTCAATATACCTTAGGCGCGTTCGGACTCCTTATTAAAGTATACGCGCATGACAACGAGCACTTGATGCAGTTGCTGAATACGAAAATCCAGGAGATACCGGGTGTGGCGAATACCACGACCTTGACGGCACTCGCACAACCGATCTATCGTCAATTGCCGATTGAATGTAAGTAAGTTGATTAGTATATGGAGAGAGTAATTAGCGGAATACGGCCGACGGGAAATCTGCATTTGGGCAATTATTTCGGTGCGGTAAAGAGCTTCGTGAAGATGCAGGATGAGTATGACTGTATGTTCTTTATTGCCGACTGGCATTCGTTAACAACGCATCCCACACCGGAGAATATCAAACGGTCGGTCAAGACGATTCTGAGTGAGTATCTGGCATGCGGTATTGATCCGGAGAAGGCGCCGATCTATGTGCAGAGTGACGTGAAGCAGGTTCTGGAGTTGTACTTGTACCTGAATATGAATGCGTATTTGGGTGAATTGGAGCGTGTTACGTCGTTCAAGGAGAAGGTTCGCAAACAGCCGGACAATGTGAATGCCGGTTTGCTGACCTATCCGTGCCTGATGGCAGCAGACATCCTGATGCACAAGGCGGACAAGGTGCCCGTAGGAAAGGATCAGGAGCAGAATATGGAAATGGCGCGCCTTTTCGCCCGTCGTTTCAACCGAATCTATAATGTGGAGTATTTCAAGGAGCCGGCGTCGTTCCATTTTGCAGACAAGGCGGTGAAAGTACCGGGTCTGGACGGAACGGGCAAGATGGGCAAGTCGGAAGGCAACTGTCTGTATCTATGCGATGACGAGAAAACGGTGACGAAGAAAATCATGCGTGCCGTGACCGACCAGGGCCCTACGCAGCTGAACCAGGAGAAGCCGGAGGTGATTCAGAACCTGTTCACACTCTGTGAGCTGCTGAGCGGAAAAGAAGCGGCGGAGTACTACAACGATCTGTACAACCGCATGGAGATCCGCTACGGCGACATGAAGAAACAGATGGCGGCAGATGCCAATAAGCTGTTGGCTCCGATCCGTGAGAAGATTATAGCGTATTCGAATGACGATGCGCTGCTGGATAAAATCATGCGCCAGGGTGCGGAAGCCGCATCGGCGCGTGCAGAAAAGACGATAGAAGAGGTACGGGAAATCATCGGATTCAGAAAGATTTGAAAAAAGCGATATACATAGGATGTTGTGTCTTCGGACTGTGCGCCTGCGGTGTGAACAACATCGCTATCGACGATGCGTACCACTGGGAAGATAAATCGGTTTACAGTACGGCTAACTCCGTCAGCAAGCCGGTTGTGAAAAGTGAAACCACGCCAACCGAAGCGTCCGTTGAATCTGTTGAATCCGCAGAACCCGTTCAAACCGTCTCCACTGGCCCGGCGATAGAATACCTGCATGTGGAAGATACCACGATCACTGTAAGAATCAGGCGATGAGAAAGCGTTTATCCATATTATTGAGTGCATTGTGTGCGCTGTGCGTCACGATGAATGCCCAGGATTATGCCCGATTGAGCGAGCGAAGCCTGATGGGTACGGCACGATATGTGGGTATGGGCGGCGCCATGACAGCGATAGGCGGTGACCCGTCTGCCGTGTCGGACAATCCGGCCGGTCTGGGATTGTATCAACGATGGGAAATCATAACCACTCTTGACGCCCAGATAGACCGGACGTATATGGACGGTCTGAATCCGTCCCGTCGCAACTGGTTCACCTGCACGCATGCTTCGCTGGTGTTTGCGCTGCCTACCTACAGCACCAGCGAGAACGGGGTGCAGTTCAACAATCTGCTCTTTTCCTATCGCCGCCTGCATTCGTTCCATCGTTCGTTTGCGGCCGGCGGTACAGACGGAGCGTCCTTAGGCGCACTGGTCAACACACCGACAATCGGTTGGGACATCCCGTTCTGCACCGATCCGACCAATGCCACCCATTCGCTCAAACTCAATGAATCCGGCTATGTCAATGAATATGCGATAGACTGGTCCATCAATATCGGTCACAAATGGTATGTGGGAGCCGGTCTGCGTATCCAGTCCTACAGTTTCTCCGCCGATGCCATCTATTACGAGACTTTTTCAACGCGCAATCTGGACGGTGAACGCTATGATATCGAGAACAAGACATCCCAGTTCTTCTCCGGTGCCGGTTGCAATCTGGCATTGGGTCTGATTTACCGTCCTGCCAAGTGGGTCCGTCTGGGACTGAGTATGCAGACGCCGAGCTTGGGTACTGTCCGTACATCCACGTACGGCACCTTCAGCGCGCTTACCGACACGCTCCGTTATTCCTATGCGCCTGATTTGAATTATACAGACAGGAATTTCCATATGCCGTGGCGGACCTCCGCTTCCGTGGCATTCCAATGCGGCGCTTACGGCTTGCTGTCGCTGCAATACGATTTCGCACATGGTGCGTACCGCGATGATACCCATTCGTTACGAACGGGATTGGAGATCATACCCGTTATGGGTATGTATATCAATGCGGGATATGCGTTCGAGAGCACTTTCAAAGGCACCACTCCTGCCGGTATGGATCCGACTTTTGACCGTCAGGACACCTATTCCGTTCTGCCGCGCTGGACACAATATGCGTCCTGTGCGATAGGCTATCGCGGTTCATTCTTCATCATTCAGGCGGCATACCAATACCGTTGGCAACGTGTTGATATGTATGCCCATGAAGCGGCAAATCCCTATGACGTACACACAGATACCCATCGTATAGTAGTGACATTAGGCTGGCATAACAATTAGCGTCCCATAACCATAGGAACCGGAAAACTCAACAAATAACATCTAACCGAGTGCAAATGCTTCACTAATGGCGTGCCGATACTCGCCAGCCATGACCCGGGTAACCGGCGAGCGGAATGAGGTGGTCGGATTACAGAGGAAAAAGCAGGCCTCAAATCCTATTTTCTGGAAGTTTTCTCGAGAAAAAGTTATGTGGACGCTTTTTTTGTGCCCATATGTTTGCATATGTCATATTTTTTTTGTACCTTTGCAGCCGCAAAGGTTTTGCACATAAAAGCACAGGAAAAACAAGCAGATGCAGATATCGCAGCGCATACAGGATATATCGGCTTCCCAGAGTTTGGTGATGGCAGCACGCAGCAAGGCTATGCGTGAGGCGGGAATTGATGTGATCAGCATGTCCTTGGGCGAACCGGACATGTCCACCCCGGTGTCTGTCCGTCGCGCGGCGCAGAATGCGGTAGAGAACGGCTGGTCGCATTACGGAGCGGTAGCCGGAGAGAAGTCATTGCGTGAGGCGATCGCCGAGCGGCAAAACGCTATCAGCCCGCAGCCTTCCGCCATCCGCTACCAGGCAGAAGATGTGATGGTGTCCGTAGGTGCCAAGATGGCTATTTTCGATGCCATCCAGACGGCAGTCAATCCCGGCGACGAGGTGATTGTTCCTATGCCGAGTTGGGTGAGCTATACCGAGATGGTGAAGCTGGCCGGCGGCGTAGTGGTGCCTGTGAATACCCGTTTTGAAGACCGGTATTGCATGAGGGCCGATCAGTTGAGGGCAGTCATTACGGATAAGACGCGCATGCTGATTCTATGCTCCCCGAACAATCCGACGGGCAGTGTGTACAGCGAAGAGCAGATGCGCGGGATTGTGCAAGTGCTTCGCGATTTTCCGGAGATCATTCTTTTATCCGATGAGATATACAATGCCATCACCTATGATGCGGTTTCCCCGACTTTTGCATCCTTCCCCGAGATAGCGGACCGGTTGATTATCGTGAACGGGGTGAGCAAGGCCTATGCGATGACGGGATACCGGATAGGGTGGCTGCTGTGCAAGGATAAAGCCTTCATGGCCGCCTGTACGCGATTGCAAGGCCAGCAGCTGACGTGCGCCACGATGGTAGCCCAGAAAGCAGCCGAAGAGGCGTTGAGAGGCGATCAGGCCTGTGTGGTGGAGATGAAAAATGTGTTTGACGAGCGCAGGCAGTTGATATGCAGGCTGGCGTCGCAAGTGAAAGGCTGGAAGTTCCATATCCCGGAGGGTGCGTTTTATCTGTTCCCAGATGTGAGCGCATGGGGTTCCGGCGACGAAGTGGCCGAGCGGTTGCTGGAGGAAGCACATGTGGCGGTGGTGTCGGGTTCTGCCTTCGGATGCCCGGATTGTATCCGCCTGTCCTATGCCATCGGAACCAAGGAGATTGAGGAGGCGATGCATCGGATATTGGATTTGAAATTTTAGATTGAAAAATATTTAACCTGTCGATAGTATGAAAGAGTACAATCTGAACATTAAAATGAAGTCCTACCAGTGGGACGATCTATCAGATGAACAACGTGAGGTGGTGAGTGCGGCTAAAGAGCAGATAAAGAACAGCTACTGCCCGTACAGCCATTTTCATGTGGGAGCAGCAGCCAAACTGGCCAACGGCGTGATTGTCCGTGGTTCGAACCAGGAGAACGCAGCCTATCCGAGCGGCCTGTGTGCAGAACGCACGGCATTGTTTGCAGCCGGCGCGCAATATCCGGATCAGCCGGTACGGAAATTAGCGATAGCTTGTTTTACGGGTGGTCATTTCACGAAAGAACCGGGTTCGCCGTGCGGCGCTTGCCGTCAAGTGATGTTGGAGACCGAGCATCGTTATGACGGGAAAATGGAGGTGCTGTTGTACGGAGAGGAGGAGATCTATGTATTCGAGTCCGCCGCAGATTTGTTGCCTTTGATTTTCGTTAAAGAGAATCTGAAGGGATGAGGCGGTCCTGTTATCAGTAAATTGAATTGAAGGTAGTCAAGAAAATAGACATCTATTTGCTGCGGAATTTTCTGGGGCTGTTCTTTGCTACATTCTTTATAGCGATCTTTATCTTATTGATGCAGTTCATGTGGATGCACGTGAACGATCTGGTGGGCAAGGGCATCGAGTTGAGCGTACTGGCGGAGTTCTTTATATATGCCGCGGCATCCGTAGTCCCTATGGCCTTGCCGTTAGCCATTCTGCTTAGTTCGCTTATCTCCTTTGGAAACCTGGCGGAGAAAGTGGAGCTGACGGCTATGAAAGCGGCCGGTATCTCACTGTTCCGCATCATGCGTCCGTTGGTGGTCGCGATCGCGTTTTTGTGCGTCGGTGCGTTTTTCTTCAGTAATAACGTGCTGCCGAAATCGCAGATGAAACTATGGGCGCTGATTTTCTCGTTAAGACAGAAGACGCCGGAGCTGGATATCCCGGTAGGAGAATTCTACGATGAGATAAGCGGATATAACATCTATGTGCGTGGGAAGACGCGCAGCGGCGACCTGTTGGACCTGATGATTTACGATTACTCCGGCGGTTTCGAGAATGCCTCCGTGATGGTGGCGGATACCGGAAGGTTGAAATCGAGTGCCGACAAGCGATTCCTGACATTGGACCTGATCAACGGTGAATCATTTGAGAATCTGGACCAGAAACAGCAACGCGCTACCGGTACGACGAAGAATATTCCGTACCGGCGAGAGGGCTTTGTCCACAAGCGGCTGATCATTGATTTTGCAACCGAGTTCAACCGCTACGACGAGTCGATTCTGGAAGACCAGCATGTGAGCAAGAATGTTTCGCAGTTGGTACATTCAATCGATTCGATGCGTGTCGTGTCCGGCAGCCGGAGTAGGGAACAGAGTGACAAATTTGTGAATGAGCGCTATTTTGCAAGAGAGAACTACCGGGAAGTGAAGGTTCCGACAGAGCTGACGCAAGATGAACGTACACGCTATGACCTGGACTCCTTATGGAATGGTTTCACGCTGGAGAACAAGAAAAAAGTGCTGTCCATCGCGCAAGACAAAGCCCGAAACTACAAAGACCAGGTGGATTACAACTCTATCGTGCTGGAGGACACCAACCGGTCTATCCGGAAACATGAAATAGAGTTATACCGTAAGTTCACGCTCGCTTTCGCATGCCTGATATTCTTCTTTATCGGCGCGCCATTGGGGGCTATTACGAAGAAAGGCGGTTTCGGAGCGCCGGTAGTGATGTCGGTCATTCTTTTTATCGCCTATTATATCGTGGACAACACCGGATACAAGATGGCGCGAGAAGCACTGTGGCCATGCTGGCAAGGAATGTGGCTCAGTTCGTTCATCCTGCTGCCGATAGGCATATTCCTGACCTATAAGGCCGCAACAGACTCCCCGTTACTGCGTGGGAAAGAGATGATACCCATTGTGTGGGATATGATTAAGGATTATTGGAAAAAAATACGCAATTATGCACATAAATACAATAGAAGAGGCATTAAGTGACTTTCGGGAAGGGAAGTTCGTGATTGTAGTGGATGATGAAGACCGTGAGAACGAAGGCGATTTCATCATTGCAGCCGAGAAAATCACCCCGGAGAAAGTGAATTTCATGTTACAGCACGGTCGTGGTGTGCTTTGTTGTCCTATTACGGAGCAGCGCTGTGCCGAGTTGGATCTGATGCATCAGGTGGCGAATAACACCTCGATGCTGGGGACCCCGTTCACCGTGACGGTAGACAAACTGGAAGGCTGTACGACGGGTGTGTCCGCGGCAGACAGAGCGGCTACTATTCTGGCTTTAGCGGATCCGAAGAGCAGGCCGGAGACATTCGGCCGTCCGGGACATATCAATCCCCTGTATGCCAAAGCGGGAGGTGTGTTACAGCGTGCCGGACATACAGAAGCCGGTGTTGATCTTGCCCGTCTGGCTGGATTGCAACCGGCTGCCGCCCTGATCGAGATCATGAATGCGGACGGCACGATGGCGCGCATGCCGCAACTACAAGAGGTAGCGAAAGAATTCGGATTGAAGATCATCACGATAAAGGACCTGATCGCTTTCCGGCTTCAAACGGAAAGCCGGAAAGATGTACAAAGTGGCAATGTACAAAGTACAAAGGAAGAGTGCAGCGGCCTCATCGAAAAGGGTGAGACGGTGTTCCTGCCGACGGAAAACGGCGAGTTCATGCTGACGCCCTTCCGGGATATGACGACGGGTCTGGAGCATGTGGTGCTGACGAAAGGCGAGTGGCAGGCAGACGAGCCGATCTTATGCCGTGTACATTCGAGTTGCATGACCGGTGACGTGTTCGGTTCCCAGCGTTGTGAATGCGGAGAACAGTTGAACAAAGCGATGCAGATGATCGAAGCCGAAGGACGCGGCATCATCGTCTATATGAACCAGGAGGGACGTGGTATCGGACTGATGAACAAGATCCGGGCGTACAAGTTACAGGAACAGGGAGAGGATACGGTGGAGGCGAATGTGCATCTGGGTTTCCGTCCCGACGAACGCGACTATGGCGTGGGCGCACAGATCCTTCGCGAGATGGGAGCGCATAAATTACGACTGATGACCAACAATCCGATCAAGCGTGTGGGACTGGAGAGCTACGGCATCGAAATCATTGAAAATGTGCCGATTGAGATTGCTCCGAACCGGTGGAATGAACGTTATATGCGGACTAAAAAAGAAAAAATGCATCACGATTTAAAGCTGGTTTAAGAGTTTGGCACGGGATTTGTGAATTGTAAAGTGAAAGGTGAAAAGTGAAAGGTATGGGACATCCCATCACCCGTAACCGGTAACCCGTAACCCTTTAAATAATTACAATTATGAGAAAATTAACTACACTTCTGATGGCGCTGATGATGATGAGTACAGCGCTTTGGGCAGATGAAAAAATCACAGTTTCTGCCAACAGTTCTGACATCTCGGAAGGACTCGATCTGAAGGTTGTAGCTAAGCTGTTTGCAGAGGCTAAGAACCTGGAAGAGTTCGAGACGATGCTTAACAACCCGGATAGCGCGTTCTGTAACCTGGATCTGAACGGTGACGGTCAAGTGGATTACCTACGCGTAGTAGAGACGGGTGAAGGCAACAAACGTCTGGTGGTATTACAGGCTATCCTCGCCAAGGATATCTTCCAAGACGTAGCCTCTATATACGTAGAAAAAGATGAAGCCACGAACAACGTAAGCGTTCAGGTGATAGGCGATGAGTATGTATACGGTGTGAATTACATCATTGAACCGGTATATGTTTACAGACCTGTTATCTACGACTGGTTCTGGAGCCCGTATTGGTACGCATGGCATAGTCCTTGGTATTGGGGATATTATCCCAGCTGGTGGTACGTACACAGTTGTTGGTCGTACGACTGGTACTGGCATCACTGCTATGCATTCCACCATCACCATCATCACTGCTCATTCCATCACGGACATCATCCGCGCCACGGTTATCATGAGATGCATGGACGGGTATCGCGCAGAGAATATGCAGTGGCGCACGCAGACCGTTCGTTCCGCAGCCGGAATGCAGGCATGACCAATGCACGTGAGATTCGCAACGCAGGCAGCGTACGTTCCGTACAACGCGCAGACGGCAGTCGTCAAGTGAACACCAGTTCCCGTTCACACGGAGGTCCGAGCAACATGAACAGCCGTACCTTTGGCAGCCAGAACACGGTAAGCACTCGTTCCCAGGGAGGTGTGACACGTTCCACTACCTCTACGAGAACATCCAACGGCGCTCCGACCAGAGCTACCAGTGCTACTGTGACACGCTCGACATCCTCTGCACCTACGCGTAGTACCACAACGACCCGATCGACCAATACGACGACCCGCTCTACCGGTTCTTCGACCCGCACGAGCAGTTCATCTACCGGATCTACCCGTACAACGGCAACGACCACGCGAACAACCAGCACTCCCACTCGTTCCACATCTGTAAAAACGACCAGTGCTCCCAGTCGCAGTAGCAGTTCCAGTTCGCGTCCGAGCAGTTCGTACAGCGGCAGCAGCCGGACGAGCAGTAGCGGCTCCCGGTCCAGTGGAAGCACATACAGCGGCGGAAGCAGTAGAGGCGGTGGCAGTACCTTCAGCGGAGGAAGCAGTCGTGGCGGCGGTAGTCACGGAGGTGGCGGAAGCCGCGGAGGTAGCGTAAGACGATAATAAAATAAGGTGGCCAAACGGTCACCTTATTTTATGCATGCATGAATCCAAAATTAATGTGCGGCAAGCATGTTCTTGGGATCAAGGAGTTCGTCCAGCTGCGCCTTATCCAATATGCCGTGTTCAAGAACAAGATTATACACACTCTTACCGGTAGCAAGCGCTTCCTTGGCAATCATCGTAGACGCCTTGTATCCGATGACCGGATTGAGCGCGGTAACGATACCGATGGAGTGTTTGACCGTCTCCAGGTTGTGCTCACGGTTAATGGTGATGCCGTCGATACATTTCTCGCGCAGGATCTTCATCACATTACGCAGCCATGTGATTGACTCGAAGATGCACTCTGTGATGATAGGCTCCATCACGTTGAGCTGCAACTGGCCGGCTTCTGCCGCAAAGGTGACAGCGGTGTCATTACCGATCACTTTGAAGCATACCTGATTCGTTACCTCAGGAATGACCGGATTGACCTTACCCGGCATGATGGAACTACCCGGCGCCATCGGCGGCAGATTGATCTCGTGAAGTCCGCAGCGCGGTCCAGAAGCCATCAGACGAAGGTCATTACAGGTCTTACTCAGTTTGACAGCCAGACGCTTGAGTGAAGCGGAATAGCTGACATAAGCACCGGTGTCCGGAGTGGCCTCCACCAGATCACTGGCTAACTCAAACGGCTCACCCGTCAGTTCACACATCTTCTGGATGCATAACTCGGCATATCCGGCAGCGGCATTGAGACCTGTACCGATAGCGGTACCGCCCATATTGATTTCATATAGCAGTTTGATGTTGCGGTCCAGGTTGGCAATCTCCTCTTCCAGATTGTTCGCAAAGGCATGGAACTCTTGTCCGCTTGTCATCGGTACGGCATCCTGCAACTGGGTACGTCCCATCTTGATGGAGTCATTGAACTCATCGCCTTTCTTGCGCAGCGAGTCAATGAGCAGTTTCAATTCCGCCACCAGTCCTCTGTTCATGCGGATGAAGGCATAGCGGAACGCGGAAGGGTAGGCGTCATTGGTAGATTGCGCACAGTTGACATGGTCGTTCGGGGAACAATATTGATATTGACCACGTTGGTAGCCCATGATCTCCAAGGCACGATTGGCAATCACCTCATTGGCGTTCATGTTGACCGTCGTTCCGGCTCCTCCTTGTACCATATCGGTCGGGAACTGGTCATGGAACTTGCCGTCAATGATTTCGCGGCATGCCTGAGCGATAGCCTGGTATTTCTCGTCGTCGATTACTTTGAGATCATGGTTTGCTTCCACGGCGGCTAATTTGATATAGGCCATGGCAATGATGTACTCCGGAAAGTCGGACATCTTCAGGTTAGACACTTTGTAGTTGTTGATACCACGTTGCGTCTGAACGCCATAATAGGCTTCTACCGGTACTTCCAGTTCACCTAATAAATCCGATTCTACGCGATGTAATTGAATCCCTTGGGGGGCAATAAAGGAGGTTTCCATATGTTTTGGATTTTGATTTATAATTGCAAATAGATGATTTACAGGATAAGCGACTTGACAAACTCAGTGCGGTTAAAGCACTGCATGTCAGCCATCTGCTCGCCGAGACCGATGTATTTGACCGGAATCTTGAATTGGTCGGAAATACCGATGACGACGCCGCCTTTGGCGGTGCCATCCAGTTTCGTGATAGCGAGTGAACTGACCTGTGTGGCTGCGGTAAACTGGCGTGCCTGTTCAAAGGCATTCTGACCAGTAGAACCGTCCAGTACCAGCATCACGTCATGAGGCGCATCCGGTACGACTTTCTGCATCACATTCTTGATTTTGGTCAGCTCGTTCATGAGGTTGATCTTGTTATGCAGACGACCGGCCGTATCAATCAGTACGACATCGGCATCGTTGGCTTTGGCCGACTGCAGCGTGTCGAAAGCCACGGATGCCGGATCGGAACCCTGCTGCTGTTTGATCACCGGCACACCGACCCGTTCCCCCCATATGCACAACTGCTCTACAGCGGCAGCACGGAAGGTGTCGGCTGCACCGAGGTACACTTTCTTGCCTGCTTGTTTGTATTGGTATGCCAATTTGCCGATCGTGGTCGTTTTGCCGACACCATTGACGCCGACGACCATGATGACATAGGGTTTGGCCGGCAGGGGAGCAGAGAAGTCCTGCACATCCTCTACGTTGTTCTCCTGCAACAACGAAGCGATCTCGTCCACGAGCAGCTGGTTCAATTCGTCGGTACCGACATACTTGTCCCGTTTGACGCGGTTCTGCACACGCTCAATGATGCGCAACGTGGTCTCTACGCCTACATCAGAGGTGATAAGCGCTTCCTCCAGGTTATCCAGCACATCATCATCGATGGTGGATTTACCGGCTATTGCACGGCTGATTTTACTGAGTACGGACTCTTTGCTTTTCTCCAAGCCTTTGTCTAATGTCTCTTTTTTCTCTCGATTGAATAATCCGAAAAATGCCATATGTTTTAATGAATAGTTAACAATATATGATTAATAGTTTTTTCTCATGCGATGATAGTCCTTTCGTGCAGACAGCACAGCCTTTGCGCTGCCGGTTCTGCTTGTGACGAGGAACATCGTTGCCGCCGCGTAGTCCAGGAAGAAACGCAGCGTCAGTACAAGCCACGGGAACCGGCGGTTCTTATATATCATCAGCAGGTTGTTGCGGAAGTTGAGATACGTCTTGCGCGGGTTGTCGTAACTGAGCGATCCTCCTCCCAGATGGTAAACGGCACTCTGCGGTACGCACGCCAGTTTCCAGCCTTTGTTCCGCATCCGCCAGCAGAGATCGATCTCTTCCATATGCGCAAAGAATGCAGCATCCAGTCCTCCTGTCTCCTTATATGTCCGGGTGCGCACGCACATACATGCGCCGGACGTCCAGTCGACGGGAATGACCGTATCGTACTGACCATGATCCTGCTCGACGCGGCCGAAACGGCGGCCCCGGCAATAGGGATACCCGAGCCAGCTGAGATAACCGCCTGCGGCACCGGCATGCTCAAAATAATCACGCTGCCGCCAACTGAGCACTTTCGGCTGCACAGCGGCAACCTCCGGATGAGCCTCCATGTAATCGAGTAGGGGAGCCAGCCAGTTCTCCGGTGTCTCCACATCCGAGTTCAGCAGCACCACATACCGGCTATCCACTTGCTCAATGGCGCGGTTATAACCTTCTGCAAAGCCGTAATTGCGATCCAACACGATGGTTCGTACCGACGGAAACTCCTTTTTGAGCACCTCCAGACTATTATCCGTACTGCCGTTGTCCGCCACGATAATTTCGGCGTCAGCAGTATGGGCTATGACAGAAGGCAGATAGGTACGAAGCATCTCCGCACCATTCCAGTTCAATATGATTACACTCGTTTCCACTTCCATCGATTATGTGTCCACAGCCATAAATGGGGCTGCTCGTTGATATTTTGCTCTAAACAATGTGCATAAGCGGTTGTTATCTCACCTTCCTGAGTATGTTTCGGATCCGCGGCTAAAATCTTCATGTCCGCTTGATAATAACCTCTTTGGGTGCGGGTGATGTACAGGTAAAATACCGGATAACCGAATTTCTTGCCTAATACTTCTCCGCCGTCCAGAAAGCCGGTCTCCTGATGCAAGAATGTGAGCCATGTGCGCGTCACTTCGGGGCGTGGTTTCTGGTCACTGAGCAGACCTACAGTGACCGGTTTCTGTTCAGCCCGATAACGCACCATTTCCCGTAAGATACGCTGTTTCTCTACACAAACACCTCCGCGTTTGGCCCGGATAGCCAGCATCAGCCGGTTCATGGCCTTGTTTTTCAATTGCCGGTAGATGTTCATCTCCGTTACCCCCGGACTAATCCACTGCTGAATAGACGCCATCCATTCCCAGTTGCCGAAATGCGCCAGCATGAATATTCCCCCTCCAGCGGCATCCACCAACCGGTTCACCTCGTCCATGTTCTTAAAGATCACC
>Ga0265301_10001313_pt1 | contig 33222 bp, 32 predicted proteins | sample AusTroGonzalo_MG_2_FD_193488 | JGI IMG/M metagenome (GOLD analysis project Ga0265301, IMG submission 193488) | Bovine rumen microbial communities from tropical cattle in Woodstock, Queensland, Australia - Gonzalo_04 | ecosystem: Host-associated > Mammals > Digestive system > Stomach > Rumen ... | reverse complement strand
AGCTGAACTCGCTGACAAGATCATCGCCGGCTGCGAGAAATGCGGCTGCGACAAGTGCATGCAGATCCTCGACCTCAAAGATCACCTCGTGAAGAAGTCACAGTGGATCTTCGGTGGTGACGGTTGGGCATACGATATCGGATTCGGCGGCTTAGACCACGTTTTGGCATCAGGCGAAGACGTCAACGTCCTCGTCCTCGACACTGAGGTCTATTCGAACACAGGCGGTCAGTCATCAAAGGCTACACCAGCCGGCGCCGTCGCCAAGTTCGCCGCTTCAGGTAAGAAGGTGCGCAAGAAAGACCTCGGCATGATTGCCAAGAGCTACGGCTACGTCTATGTGGCACAGGTGGCAATGGGTTCATCACAGGCCCAGTACTTCAAGGCAATCAAGGAAGCTGAAGCATATCCGGGACCATCATTGGTCATCTGCTACGCTCCATGTATCAACCACGGCATTAAGATCGGCATGGGCCACTCACAGATGGAAGAGAAGCTCGCCGTTGACTGCGGTTACTGGCACCTCTGGCGCTTCAACCCAACCGAGGAAGAAGCAGGTCAGAACGGTTTCCACCTCGATAGCAAAGAGCCTGACTGGAGCAAGTTCCAGCAGTTCATCATGGGTGAGGTCCGTTACAACTCACTGCTGAAGACCTTCCCAGAGGAAGCAAAAGAACTGTTCGCCAAGACCGAGCAGTTTGCTAAACTCCGCTATGAAGGATATAAGAAACTGAGTGAAGGGAAATAATTCCTGATAATTCAGATGGAGAGCTGCCATTGGTGGCTCTCCATCTTCTTTTAAAAACAAATAGTATTATGAGAAAAAGCAGAAAAACAAGAAATTCCAATGCTATGAAGACATTACAATTGCTTTCTTTGCTTTTGCTTGTTTATGTATTGACTTCATGTCAAAATGATATAGAAAAAGCAGATGCTCTACGATTGGAAAATAAGTTTGAGGAATCAGCGGCATTATATCAGGAAGCTGCAAATAATGGCAATGCTTGTGCAATTTGGCGCTTGTCGAAAGCTTATAGCAATGGTGATGGGGTGGCTTTTGATGAAAATCATGCATTTGAACTATTGCAGCAAGCAGCGCAAGGTGGATGTGATGAGGCTAAATGCGATTTGGCTTTTGTATATTTGTTTGATTGGTATGGAGTAGGAAAAGATTTAGAAAAAGGAAAAAAGATGTTGGATGATTTAGTGCTAGCCACTGATAATTCTTATGTTTTATCAAGATATGCTTCTTTGTTGTTCTATGGTTTTGAACCTTATGAAGAAGATAAGGAGAAGGCAATATCAATTTTGGAAAAAGTAAAAGACAAAAACAATCCGCTGTATTGTGATATTATGGGAGATGTATACTTTTCTGGAACGGAAGGGATTAACATAGATGAGCATAAAGGAATAGATTTTCTTGAGAGGGCTTTTAATGGTGGTCGACGATATTGTGCCTATAAGTTGCAAAGCATTTATGAATTTGGTAGGGGAAGTATAACAAAAGATATAGTCAAACAAATCGAATGGTTAAAGAGAGGAATGGAATGTAATCAAACAGATTGTTTGGTAAAAATGGCATTGATTTGTTTGTCAGAAGATAGTACATATCAAGACTATCGAAATCCACAAAGAGGCGTAGAACTTCTAAAGCGTGCTGCAAAACATGGAAGTGGTGCCGCATATTATAATTTGGGTAATCTGTATTATAGAGGTGAGTATTTACAAAAGGATGACAAAAAAGCTTTTGATAATTGGGTGAAAGCGGTTGAACTAAGAAACCCACATGGTGGAAGTAATCTTGCTGCGGCATATATTGAGGGGATTGGGTGTGAGAAGGATGTGGAAAAAGCTATTACTATTTACAAACAGGCTGTTGAGAATGGAAGTGGTTTTTCAGCTAATAAACTTTACTTTTATTTTGGGACAGGGAGTAATGGGGTAGAAAAAGATAAAGAACTTGCAAAATACTATCTTTTTAAGGCTGCTGAGTTAGGAGATGATATGGGGTGTTTTAATCTTGGCAAACAGTATTATTATGGAAATGATTTAGTGGACCAGAGTTATAGCCAAGCTTTTGTTTATGTAAAAAAAGCGGCCGATATGGGACTTATTGATGCATGCACACTGATAGTTTATTTTTATGAAGAAGGAATTGGTTGTGATAAAAATCCTGTAAAAGCAAAAGAATATAGAGATAAAACAGTTGGACTTTGATATTGTGCCGTCTCAATCGATTGAGAATATATCATCAAAGATATGAAAACTACAGTTAGTACAATAAAAGTATTGTTTTGGATTACTGCGATTAGTGTGATACTTACTATTCCACTATCATTTTACAATGTTTATTTCGGGAACTGGGTTGCTCAGTGGACCAATGCTATTTTAGTTGGCGTATTTGCTAGTTCACTTGTTGTTTTAATAAGTGAGTATGTCAGATATAAACATATGAAGAGTAGTGTTGAATCGGATTTATACTACAATCTTACACTATTGTATATAAAATTAAAATATACATTATCAAGTATTGACCAAGCATATCAAGGACGTATAAAACAGCTAACAAGTTCTTTCCTGTGTCCACAAACGACAGAAATCAACGATGGTCAAGAAAAAATTAGATATGGGATCATTCAGTATTGTACTTTGCATAAAAATAATATTTCAAGAAATGCAAAAACTTTCATGCTACAAACAACACCTAAATTATTAAACATTATTTCTTCATTGAAAGGTATTGAAATTGCAGTAAATGAAGATATTCTTGATGTCTATAATAGCAATCTCAATTCTTTAAGACAATACCGATGTGGAAAGATAGATAATTATGTTGAACAACAACCTATCATAACAGCAACTTCTTCTCACACCAATTTAGCATTGCAAAAAGTAATAAATCTTATCAATGATGATTTATTTAATTCAATAGAATCATTTTTACTCACCATCTCCAAAAGTAAAAGCAATAACTTTGACTGGGAAAAGGATAAAGAAAGGATATTAAAGATGGTTTAAACTGGGATTTAGAACATACAATAATCCCCAATTTTTCAACAAAAAATTCCCAAGATTTTCAATTTTTCCATAGGCGAACGCATGCGTTCGCCCTAATAAATAAAACCCATCTCATCCTGTAGGGATAGGGCATGCCCTATCCCCCTACGGGTTGTAAAACCAATTCATCCCCAAATCATATTTTCCCTGCGGGTTATCATTTTTTTAATCAATGGCAAAAGGCATGCCTTTTGCCCTACGGGGATATCCCAAATATCACAACCTGTTGGCATAAGGCATGCCTTGTCCCTTTGCATTATGCCAAACAGAATCCAATCATATATTATATTCATCCCCTTTCCAATTCTTCGGATTATTCTCAATGTATCTTTTTACATTCTGATATGCATAAACATCCCGAATTATCTCATCATAAAATCCCGTTTGCCATGCGAACATATATCCCATTCTTTTAAGATGTTTGGTCACCGCTGCTTTATAACCACCAACAATCGAAGAAATGCTGTTTTTGCCTGGATTTTGGAATCGTTGAACAACGATATCTTTCCTTTCTTCATAATTTATTACCTCATCTTTGGCATTCTTTATAATCAAAACACCATGAATGTGATTCGGCATCACGACAAACGGCCCCAATTCAACATTTTCGGAATGATTTGGAATTTCATGCCATAAAACATCTGCAATGGCTCCTGAATTTGTCAGATTCATCTCACCATTAACAACATTACCAAAATAACAACATCTATCCTTTGTGCATGTCGTTATGAAATAAACTCCTGCCCAAGTATAATCCCATTTGGGCAGACGCAATGAAACATGATTTTTGTATTTCATAAAAATCGGTTTTTGTTAAACAATAATTTATTACATCCAATTGGCATAAGGCATGCCTTATGCCCTGCGGAATATACAATTTGTCTCATCCTGTTGGGATAAGGCATGCCTTATCCCTTTGTCTTATCCTATTATTACAAACAATTATGTGCATCCCAAATTCTAATTTTCAAATCTTTCAATTTTCCCCATTTCTAATAATCTCCATCATCTCACCCGGTGTCACAACAAAATCAACTTTAGGAAAATGTTTGATATTGCCGGTTACAAGATATGAATCATCTTTGGACAAAGCAACTTCGTAAAAAACAATGTCATTGGCATCTGCGAACATCTCTTTCGATTCAATTCTTTCACAAGAAATGCCGATAGTTTTGATTCTATCAATCACATCATCAACCAATTTATGTTCAATGTTGAACTTTTCGCGCTTCAACACATTTTCATATTCCTTAATGATTTCTTCATTATAAAGCGGAATAATCACACCTCTTTCTGCAAGAAGATATTTCAAAATGCCGACAGGCGGCGAGGTCTTGTTGCGACTGATCAAACCGGAAACAAGAACATTGGTGTCAATTACAATAAAATAATGTTTCATAAATCAACGACCTTCCCTTGCCAACCTTATCTCCTCATTGATTTCGTCGAGAGTCATCTCCGGATAACGACCTGCCTCTGCCTGGCGTCTGATATCCAAAAACGCCTTTCTTCCCCTTTCATAACTTTCGTCCTTTTCCGACAACTCAATTTCAAACGGAATCCTACGCTGGCGGACAACCATACGGACAAAAATATTGAAAGCTGTTGTGGCACTCATTCCAAAACCTTCGCAAAGCGCATCAAAACGCTCTTTCAAATCCGAATCCAAACGGATTGTATATGCTGATTGTGACATATTGATGTTATTTTGACTGCAAATATACATCTTTTTGTTACATATTGCAAGCTTTTTGTACATAATTTTAATTTTTTTTATCAAATCCACTAATTTTTCCCAACAAAATTATAGTCAAAATTTCAATTGCCAATACCATCAACACCCTTATTTGCATCATTGAAGTGATTTTTAACATAAATTGCATAAAAATGAATGAAATCTTAAAAAAATTTAACATTTTCATGCAGCAAAATCCCTATTTTTGCGTTCTGTAATAAATTAACATTACTTAACCATGAAAAAACCCTACTCCGTAATCAGGAACATTCTTGCCATCATTGGCGGGATTACTATCATTGCTGCTATTATCGTTTGGATAAAATATCCCAAATATGATTATTATTTAGAGAAAAACAACTACGGCTTACTCGACAAACGTCTTGAATTATTGCGCACTTCAGGCGAATATGCCGCCGACACCAATACTTTTGAAATGAGAATCGTTCAGGATGAGGCGAGAGCACAAGAGATTCGGGATTATTTCCAACTTGACACCCTCTACCCTGCCAACGCCACCACCTGGGAAAAGGCAGTCGCAATAGGAAAGTTCGTGTCATCAAACATACCGCACGCCAACCAGAAGATCTGGCCAAATCATGTCAACGCCATAGGACTTTGGGAATACACCAAAGACGTGGCACCAGCTTTCAACTGCCGTCTGCATAGCATACTCACTTTTGAGCTGATGCTTGCTGCCGATATCAAAGCAAGATACATCACCTGTATGCCGCAAGATAAAGACGATATGGATTGTCACGTCGTAAACGAAGTATGGCTGTCGGAACTCAACAAATGGGCTATGGTCGATACCGACATGGGTGGTCATTACGTTACAGATAATAATGGCACACCTCTATCTCTCAAAGAGATGCGCGAACATTACATCTTTGGTGAGAAGATGCTGATTTATCCTGCCTTTGGGAAAGCCCAGAAAGATAACGATTATTACGCCTACATGGCTAAAAACACTTACTGGTTCTCATGCTGGGGAACCTTGTCGTATTATCAGGAAGATTACAAAGTGGACGGTGTTGACCGTAACAGCTACGTCAACCTCGTGCCTTCGGGATTTGAACCATTCGACATCGGAGGCGGAAATACCGTCACCACCAATGCAGAAAGATTTTGGGATGCGAAACTTGTGGATTAAATCCTATTCCATTCTTTTCTGTACTTTTTCAACCTTCTTCTGTGCCTCCTGAATCTCATCCAGATAATCAGTAAGCACAAAAACGTGGCCGAAAATGCCTAATGTCAGCGGATACACCTCCTCTTCATAGGTGAATTTTCCGACATTGCACACGAAGTAATCCTCAAGGAAAAGCATATTCTCCACCATGTATTTGATAACAGGTTTATATACTTCCTCCTGCGCCAGGAACTGCTTGGCCGTCTCCTTATCGAAATACTGCTCAATAATCTCATCGAAATCATCACCTTCGATGACTTTATCCTCAACAAAAGTTGCAAGTTGCTTCGATGCAACCTCATAATGTTTCTCAGCTGATGGCACGGTGAATTTCATAGCCACTACCAATGCCACAAGCACAATAATGATAATAAACGATTTTTTCATAGCTAAAACTTTTTTGCAAAGATAATAATTTTTCTTAAAACATCACAAATATCTGAATATTTTGTAACTTTGCGAAAAATTTAAAACAATGGCAGCAACAATCGTTTATGTAGTCGGCGTCATCCTCGGAGTGGTGGCAGTTTTAGAGATTTTAAGTCAACCGATTAACATCCTTAGCAAAATCCTTGTGAGCGTTTTTGTTGTCCTCACCAGCTGGATTGGAATCGCAGTGTATTACCTTTTATTAAGAGGTAACCTCACAAGATGGTTTAGATAATGGATAAAAAAGAACTTCGTGCCAATATCAAGCTTCTCAAGAAACAGCATACCAAAGAGCAACTTCTTGAGCAGTCTGAAATCATTTTGTCAAAACTGGAGCAGCATCCAGATTTTCAAAAAGCGCATATTGTAATGATTTACAGCGCCTTACCTGATGAGGTGCAGACTGAAGCCTTCCTCGAGAAATGGCGTCATAAAAAGAAAATCATCCTTCCAACCGTCGTCGGCGATGACATCATTCCTGTCGAACTTGCTGAAAACACTGGTTTTGCTGTCGGCGATTTCAACATCCTTGAGCCTCAAAACGAGCCTTATACCGGCGACTACGACCTCATCGTGGTGCCAGGCGTCGCCTTCGACCGTAACGGCAACCGTATCGGTCGCGGCCGTGGCTATTACGACAGGTTCCTCTGCAAACACCTGAACGTCAAACGAATAGGAATTTGTTTCGATTTCCAACTTGTTGACGAGGTACCTACTGAGCCAAACGACATTAGAATGGACGAGGTTATATCTCTCTGACAGGATTAACAGGATTTGGACGACAAAAAATCTTGTAAATCCTGTTAATCCTGTCTAAATAAAAAAAACAGGACTGGCTTATATCTGTCAATCCTGTTTTTCTTGTCTAATCAGTTCGTCTTACCAAGCAAACAGTGGGTATTCTGCCATCATGGCATTAACCTTCTCCTTCACTGCTTCGAGTTTCTTGGTATCGTCGATGTGGCTGATGACGTCGTCAATCATGTCAACGATAGGCTCCATCATGTCTTCCTTCAAACCACGTGTTGTGATAGCCGGTGTACCGACGCGCAGACCTGAGGTCTGGAATGGTGAACGGCTGTCAAACGGCACCATGTTCTTGTTGACTGTGATGTCAGCCTGAACGAGGGTGTTCTCAACCATCTTACCAGTGATCTCTGGGAACTTCGAACGGAGGTCGATGAGCATCAAGTGGTTGTCTGTGCCACCGCTGATGATGTTGTAACCTCTGTCGCTGAATGCCTTGGCCATAGCTGCTGCGTTCTTCTTCACCTGGAGGATGTACTCGAAGTATTCATCTGTCAATGCCTCGCCGAATGCGACTGCCTTTGATGCGATGACGTGCTCGAGTGGGCCACCCTGTACGCCTGGGAACACTGCGCTGTTGAGCAATGCCGACATCATCTTGATCTCACCCTTAGGTGTTGTCAAGCCCCATGGATTCGGGAAGTCTTCACGCATCATGATCATACCGCCACGTGGTCCGCGGAGGGTCTTGTGTGTTGTTGTTGTCACAATGTGGCAGTACTCCAACGGGTCGTTGAGGATGCCGCGGGCGATCAAACCTGCCGGGTGTGAGATGTCAGCCATCAAGATAGCGCCAACTGAGTCAGCAGCCTTACGCATACGTGCATAGTCCCAGTCACGTGAATATGCTGAAGCACCAGCGATGATGAGTTTTGGCTTGTACTGTGCCACCTTCTTCTCCATGTCGTCGTAATCGACGCGGCCAGTCTCACGGTTTACTTCGTAAGCGACTGGTTTGTAAAGAATACCTGATGAGTTGACCGGTGAACCGTGTGAGAGGTGTCCGCCGTGTGAGAGGTCGAGACCCATGAATGTGTCGCCTGGCTGTAAGCATGCGAGAAGCACTGCCATGTTAGCCTGTGCGCCTGAGTGTGGCTGCACGTTCACAAACTTAGCCTGGAAGAGTTCGCCTGCGCGGTCGATAGCAATCTGCTCGGTCTGGTCAACAATCTGGCAGCCGCCATAGTAACGCTTGCCCGGATAACCTTCTGCATATTTGTTTGTCATCACCGAACCCATTGCCTTCAACACCTGGTCGCTGACGAAATTTTCAGAAGCGATAAGCTCGATGCCGTGCATCTGACGCTCTTTTTCCTTACGGATAAGGTTAAAAACCTTTGTGTCTTTTTTCATGTTAAAATCTATTTAGTTGATATTCAATTATTTACAAATTTTTCAAAAAGAATTACGCCTTTTCTTTCAAACTTCAAAATTATAACTTTTTATTCAAATAACAAAATTTTTAATTAATTTTGCACGTTATTTTCAAAATGGCTACTCTCGACGACATAAAATCAGTGGTTTCCAACGAACTTGAACAGTTTGAGGCGTTTTACAAAGATGCGCTTCATTCCGACAATTTCCTGTTGGATAAAATCGGGCGTTACACCTTGAAACACAAGGGGAAACAGCTTCGTCCCCTCTTTGTTTTCCTTTCCGCAAAATGCTTTGGCGATGTCAACGAAAGCACTTATCGTGCAGCCACTTTCATCGAACTTCTGCATTCAGCCACTTTAATCCACGACGATGTGGTCGATGACGCTGCCGAACGACGCGGCTTTGCTTCAATAAACGCCATGTACAAAAACAAAATCGCCGTCCTCGCTGGCGATTATCTCCTCTCAAAAGGCATGATGATAGCCCTCGAAAAGCATGATTATCAGATGCTTGACATGATTTCGGAGACGGTAAAGAACATGAGCGAAGGCGAGATTTTCCAACTTGAGAAAGCCAAAAAATTCGACATCTCCGAAGACGATTATTACCAAATCATTGAGAAAAAAACTGCCTCGATGATTGGCTCATGCTGTGCCATCGGAGCCGTCTCGACAGACGCGGCTGCTGAGCTTGTCGAAGCACTGCGCCAATTTGGCATATATGCCGGCACCGCCTTCCAAATTCGCGACGATATCTTTGATTATCAACCATTTAACCACTCTGGCAAGAGCTATGGCAACGACATCCGCGAACACAAGATGACACTGCCACTTATTCATCTTCTAAAAGAGAGTTCTCCTATAGAAAAAACATTGATAATCAGCAAGATACGCCTTTACGGAAAGAAAAACAGTACTATCAACGAGATTATCAAAAAAGCTAACGACAAAAACAGCCTGCAATACTGCGAAGAAAAGATGAATTTCTTTATTCAACTGGCTGATAATCAATTAAATACCATACCGAATTCCGAGGCAAAAAACGCCTTGCGTGAATTGATGTATTACTGTATAAAACGCGATATATGAAAAAGTATCTATTAGTTATATTATTATTTGTCATTTCGGCATTATCCGCCTTATCCCAGCCATTTTACGGCGGCCTCGCCCTCGGCGGCGTCACCTCACAGGTCGATGGCGACCACAACAACGGCTTCCACAAGGTGGGATTCACTGCCGGCGCTTTCGTCGGACTTGAATTATCCGACATTTTCGAGGCTCAGTTTGAGGTGAAATACATCCAAAAAGGCTCCAGCTCAAGCACCGACGACCCCGTCCAATTCAAAATACAGCTCGATTATGTGGAACTTCCTCTCGTTGCTTCCGCCAATCTTGGTTTCCTCAACATTAACGGACACAAACTCAACTGGATATCAATCGAGGCAGGCGCCAGCGTCGATGTGCTCGCCTACACCAACCAGAAAAACAACGGCGCCAACGAAGACTCCAACCGATGGAAACGCTTCTGCTTCAACGGAATACTGGGCTTGAAATTCAATCTGATTGAGAAAAAACTACAATTAGGAACCCGCGTAATAACCTCGATAAATTCGGCTTACGCGGGTAACTTCAGCGATTTTGGAGCGTACCGCTTCGGACAATGGGGAGCCTTCAACGACGTCCTCGAACTCGTCCTTTACTACCGCTTCTAAACTATCTCACAACTGTGACTTTCTTAGTCACAAGTCCTTTTTCAGTCAAAACATTAACAAAATACATTCCAGCTTGATAATCAGCGAGTTGCAATGAAATTCTATCGGCATTGACTTCTTCATCATAAATCATCTCGCCAAGAATTGAATAAACTGTAACTCTCTGAATACCAACACTCTCAATATTCAAAACATTATTTGCCGGATTTGGATATACAGCCACTTCAGCGACGGCATTTTCATCCACATCCTCCTGCCCTTTCAGCAAGCAGTCGGACCAATAAATTGTATATCCGCCATCCACACTGATACCGTATTTGTAATACCCGTCAGGAAGTGTAACCCAATCATTATCAATATATTGCGCATTTATAACTCCTTCTGCGACAAGCGTCTGATAAGTTCCGTCACATTTTGCGCGGTAAATATTGAATGCATTGCCAACAGTGACATCGTCGATATAAAACGCGTTTTCATAGTCGCCTTCGGCAAGTTGGTTGACATATTTCCATTCAAGCATGTGATTTCCTGGGCCTAATGCCACTGTGTATTTTGTCCACGGCACCTTGTCTTTCAGTGTCTCGCCATACTGCACATTGTCAATCCCAAAGCCACATCCGTTCAACGGGAAGCAGTCAACCATTGCGTAATAGCTTACTACACAATTAGTTGGCACACTAACACCAAGTGTTATCTTACTTGATGAAAACATTGCTTTGTTGGTTGACCTCACGCAATATGAGCCGCTGTTCGGGTTTTCCATCGTCACTTCCCATGGCGATGAAGCGTCGTTAACCCACATGTTTTGGAGCAAATCGCCCGACTCGAAGCCGTCATAAATACAATTTGGCATGTCCCAAGTCAATGCCACCTTCGTCTGGTTTATCACTTCTGCCTGAATATCAATGACTTTCTCAATTGTAACATAGTTCGAGGGCAATGTCGTCAGACCATTATTCAGATGAGCCTTAATATAATAGGTATATTTCCCAGCATATGTCAAATGGTCAGTGTAAGTCGTTGACGTTAAATTATTTGCGATACGCAAACCATCACGATAAACCTCATAATATGTGGCGTTTTCGGGAGCAATCCAATTCAAATCGACATAATTGCCGTCGAAATCGGCAGTTAGGTTGGTCGGACCATGGTGGAACAGTGCGTTGATGGCAGCCAAGGCATCGATACGACCGGTGCCTACAATGTTGTTTTTCTTGGTGTTACCTGCTGGAACGGCCGTAAGCTCAATGATAGAGTCGAGTTCAGCTGGAGTCAGCTCGGGGTCGGCATCAAGCAAGAGAGCCAAGACTCCCGCCACACAAGGCGTAGCCATTGAAGTGCCGTCATATTCCACATATCCAGTGCCAGTCTGGTAATTCAATGATGTCACATTCTTGCCTGGAGCCGAGATGTCTGGACGAATCAAACCTGGCTGTGAAGCATCGCCGTTCTGATACGGATAGTCTTCCCATGATGATGGTCCAACCGACGAGAAGTCGCAGTGTGCATCGTTGTTATCGAGCGCACCGACAGAAATCACAGAGGTTTTGCCACCCGAAATCAAGCTCACCTGGTCAGGATGCAACCATGGCGGAGGACAGTTGCCAGGGCAGTTTACATTGCCAGGAACAGGATAGGCATATTGTTGGTCGCCAGTGTTTCCGGCTGCCACCGCTGTCGCCATACCTAACTCGTAAAACTCCTCAAATACCGGGCGATACATATCGCTAAGCTCCACATCTGGGTCGCCAGCAGAGAGATTGACGAGGTCGGCACCATGATACATGGCGAAATGCAAACCAGAGATGACATCCGAGTCAAAACCATAGCCTGATGAATCCAACACCTTGATAGCCATAATCTTAGCGCCTGGCGCGATGCCTGTCTGCGTGCCTGCGATGCCTTGTCCGGCTATTATGCCTGCCACATGTGTGCCATGGCAGTAGTCATCCATCGGGTTATTGTTGTTACCTACCATATTCCAGCCGTGGAGAGGGTAGTTTTCGCCACCATCCCACATCGCACCAGCAATATCAACATGGTTGTAATCAACACCTGAATCGACCACAGCGACAATCACACCGTCGCCATTGTAGCCAGTCGAGCCGTTGTAGCCCCAAACTGCTGGTGCATTAACCTTATCAACATGCCATGCGTTATCTTTCGAAGTCACAGGTTTTGCTACCATATCAGGCGTCATCTTCCTCTTTTCGTCACGATAAACGTAAGCGACATCAGGGCGTTGCTCCAGCAGGGCAATCACCTCTTCCGAGGCATCGCATTTGAAACCGTTGAAAGCCCAATACTGCTCAATGCCGCTCACTTCGCCTTTAAAACCATTCAGAAACTCCATCACATCTTGCTGCGATGCCTGGCAAAACGCCATTCTTTCCTGAATCACAAAATCACGACGCTGTTCCTTGGTCATGTTTCGTGTCTGAGCAGCCAAATCTGCATTGTCGTACTTCTCGGTCATCATCACTATCACCCTCTGTTGGGCAAAAAGTGTGCCGGAAGCCATCAAAAACATCAATAAAACAAAAAATTTCCTCATTTTATTAAAATTAACCATTACAATTGTCTGTCAATCGAATCTTTATGTATAATCTCAAAAATCTCCTTCACCGATTCTTCGTTCAAACCGAGATTCACACCTCTATTAATATGATGCTCCAAAATCTGTTTCCAACGTCCCATCTGCAACACCGCCACCTTATGTTGTTTCTTGAAATCACCGATTTGCTCTGAAACACTCATTCGTTTGGCAATAAGATTCAGAAGCTCGTCATCGATTTCGTCAATTTCCTTGCGGAGATTTTGCAGAATAATCTCATCCGTATCGACTTTTTTCTTCTTGAATATCAACTTGTTAAAAGCATTTTTCAAATTCTCGGGTGTAATCTGCTGCTTGGCGTCGGTCAAAGCCATATCAGGATTGCAATGCGTCTCAATCATGAATCCCAAAGTACCCATATCGAGAGCCGTTTGAGCCACTTCCTGAAGTAGCTCGCGGCAACCACAGATGTGGCTAATATCAGTAATCACTGGGACATCCGGACGCAGACGCAGAAGCTCGATAGGTATCTCCCACAATGGCTCGTTGCGATACGGCGACTCGTCGAATGATGAGAATCCGCGATGGATACCGCCAAGATATTTTAATCCGGCGCCGTCGAGACGTTCATAGGCGCCGAGCCAAAGTTTCAAATCAGGAGCGATGGGGTTCTTCACAAACACAGGGATGTCGCAGCCTTTCAAGCAGTCGGCGAGTTCCTGAACCGAGAACGGGTTCACCACCGTGCGGGCGCCAATCCAAAGGATATCAATACCATAGCGCAATGCAAGCTCAACATGCTCAGGCACCGCCACCTCCGTCATCGTCAGAAAACCATAGCGTTGTTTTGCCTCCTGCATCCATTTCAAGCCCTCCTTGCCTATGCCTTCGAAAGCGTCAGGACGGGTACGTGGCTTCCAGATGCCTCCTCGCAACACCTTCACCCTGTCTATTTCACTAAGCCCAGCAGCCGTTTCCAACAGTTGTTCCCTGCTCTCCACACTGCACGGCCCGCTTATCACCAGCAACTCATCGCGGTTTACAAACCATTTCCTTATGTCTAAGCTCTCGCTCATCTCATATTTTTTTGCAAATATAAAAATAAATTACGTTAATTCAGCAAAATTTTGTTATTTTTGTAGTTTGAAATTTTAAAAGTAAAAAATCGTGAAACGTACAGAGATTAAAGCTGCTCTCGCAATGCAAGAGCTTGATAATGAGATAAATGTAAAAGGCTGGGTGCGCAACAAACGCGGCAGCAAAAACGTAGCCTTCATCGCTTTGAACGACGGCTCGACCATCAACAACCTGCAGTTGGTCATCGATTTGGATAAGATTCCTGAGGAAAACCTCGCCCTGATGCACGCAGGTGCCTCGGTGTCAGCCATCGGAAAACTCGTGAAATCGGCAGGCAGCGGACAAAATGTTGAGCTTGCAGTCAGCTCTATCGAACTGCTCGGTCCGGCCAACCCTGATTTCTACCCGCTTCAGCCTAAGAAACACTCACTCGAGTTCCTGCGCGACATAGCACATCTGCGTTTCCGCACCAACACCTTCGGCGCTGTGTTCCGCATCCGCCACGCCATGGTGTTCGCAATACATAACTTCTTCAACAGCAAGGGCTTCTACAACATCCACACCCCGCTCATCACAGCTTCCGACGCTGAAGGCGCAGGCGAGATGTTCCAAGTCACAACACTTGACCTCAACAACCTGCCGAGAACCGAAGAAGGCAAAATCGACTACAGCCAGGATTTCTTTGGAAAATCGACAAACCTCACCGTTTCAGGTCAGCTTGAAGGCGAACTCGCAGCCACTGCCTTATCAAAGATTTATACTTTCGGCCCTACTTTCCGCGCCGAAAACTCAAATACAACACGTCACCTCGCCGAGTTCTGGATGATTGAGCCTGAAATGGCATTCTACGACATTCACGACAACATGGAACTCGCCGAAGAAATGCTTAAGTATCTGATTCAGTATGCATTAGACAACTGCATGGACGACCTTCTCTTCCTCAGCAAACGTCTCCAGGAAGAAGAAAAGAACAAGAAAGAAGAAGAGAAATCGATGGAACTCATCGAGAAACTGCATTTCGTTCTCGAGCACCCGTTCCAAGTTCTCACATATACGGAGGCTATCGACATCCTCAAAAACTGCAACTACAACAAGAAAGGCAAGTTCCAGTATCCTATCACTGGCTGGGGTGTTGATCTGCAGTCGGAGCACGAGCGTTACCTAGTCGAGAAACACTTCAAGAAGCCTGTCATTTTGACTGATTACCCAATGGAAATCAAGGCTTTCTACATGAAACAGAACGACGACGGCAAGACCGTGCGCGCTATGGATGTACTCTTCCCTGGCATCGGCGAGATCATCGGCGGCTCAGAACGTGAGACCGACATGGAAAAACTCCTGAGACGTATGCATGAAGTGGGAATTCCAGAGGAATCCATGAACTGGTACCTCGACTCACGCCGCTTCGGTTCAGTGCCTCACTCAGGCTACGGCCTCGGCTTCGAACGACTGCTGCTCTTCGTCACCGGCATGAGCAACATCCGCGACGTCATCCCGTTCCCACGTACACCTAAGAACTGCTTGTACTAGTTTGAAGTTATGAGTTCGCAGAGACTTACTCAAACGCAAAAGCTGCTCCAAAAGCTGTCACCACAGCAGATTCTCATCATGAAACTGCTGCAAATCCCGACAATGGAGCTTAGCACACGCATCAAAGAGGAAATCATGGCGAACCCAGCCCTCGAAGAAGGCGAAAACCACGACTACGATGACGACGTCACCAACGAAAGCATCAACGACAACGACGAATTGGACACTTTCGACGACGAACAAGGCGACGACGACCACTACGACCCGCTCGACGACTTCGACGATTATTTGAAAGATGACGACGAAGACGACGCAGCATATAAATACTCAGTAAACAACAGCAGTCCCGACGACAAACACTACGAGGCCCCAATCACCAACGAGACCTCGTTCCAGGACTCGCTCATGGAACAGCTTGGATTTCGCCAACTCGACGACAAAAAACGCAAAATCGGAGCTTATATCATCGGTAACCTCGACGATGCCGGCTATCTGTCACGACCGGTATCCGGTATCGCCGACGACCTGCTTTTCACACAAAACATCGACGCCACCGAAGACGAGATACGCGAGGTCCTGGCTATAATCCAAGACTTCGACCCAGCCGGCGTCGGCGCGACAAACCTGCAAGAGTGCCTGTTGATACAACTGCGACGCATCAACAACGAAACTCCTAGCAAAGACTGCGAAAACGCGATGGTCATTATCGAAAAGTATTTCAACGAGTTTACCAAGAAACACTACGATAAAATCGTCGCACGCAGCGGCATGACCGACGACGAGTTTAAAAAAGCCCTCGACATCATACTGTCGCTCAACCCCAAACCAGGCGGCTCTACCGGCTCAACAAGCCAAAACAACAACTACATCATCCCCGATTTCACCGTCATCAACAATGGTGGCGAACTCGAGCTGCAACTCAACGGACGCAACACGCCTGAGCTACACGTCAGCAAGGACTTCCTCGACATGCTGAAAGAATACTCACAAGGCAAAGACAATGCCGAGAAACGCGAAGCCGTCAACTTCATCAAAAACAAAATCGACTCCGCCAACTGGTTTATCGACGCCATCAAACAACGCCAAAGCACACTTTACGTCACCATGAAAGCCATCATGGACTATCAGAAGGACTTTTTCCTCACTGGCGACGAAAGCAAGCTTAAACCAATGATTCTCAAGGATATATCCGATAAAGTCGGACTTGATGTGTCAACAATATCACGTGTCGCCAACAGCAAATACGTGCAGACAGCTTACGGCACCTACCAGCTGAAATATTTCTTCAGCGAAGGCCTACTCAACGACGAAGGCGAAGAGGTCTCGACACGCGAAGTGAAGAAAATAGTGCGCGAAAGCGTTGACAATGAAGACAAGTCAAACCCGTTGAACGACGATGAGCTGACAGCCATCTTAAAAGAAAAAGGCTACACAATAGCACGTCGCACCGTGGCAAAATACCGCGAACAAATGGGCATACCAGTCGCCCGACTCCGCAAAGTGTTATGAAAACAGCAAAAATCATCTCCATAATAGGGCATCCCATCTTCCACCCCACATGGATGATGATAATACTGCTTTTCTCCGGCATCACACGCTTCACACCCAGCAACGACCTGACATTCCTAACCATCACATTCTCAATGACTTTTCTCATCCCTGCCCTTATAATAGTGATGATGAAAAAATGGCATGTCATAGGCTCTGTCGAGATGGAAGATCGCGACGACCGCCTTGCCCCGCTCTTCATCATGGTGCTTTTCCTTTATGGAACACTCCGATTTTTCAACAAGTTCCAGCTGTTTTCAATATTCAGTTTCTACCTCACCACCGTTATAGTAGTCACTATTCTAGCTTTCGTCATCACATTTTTCTGGAAAATTAGCCTCCATGCGCTCGGCTGGGGCAACCTCACCGCATGCCTCTTCATCATGACGACAGCCTCGATGCACATGTATCTGCCTTATTTTATTGGTAGTATCATTATTTCTGGCATAGTGGCAGCCGCCCGACTAAAACTCAAATCCCACAGCACCGCCCAGATTTACTCAGGCTTTGCCATGGGATTCGCCACAGTTATAGTGATTTTCTTCTTTTCCTTGTATTAATAAGCCCTGATGCCTATACCAATAGAAAATGGAAGTATCTCAGGACCTCTATCCGCTTTAAATGAGTTGTTGAACTGATATCCTACAAATAAATTCACACATCTGTATCCAATTCTCACAAACGACGAATAAACAATGCTTTCCGCAGCATTCACATTCTGGTATTTAATCTCCCATTTGTGACCATCGCCATACATATAACCAATAGCTTTCGAGTTGACAGTAATGAGGAAACCCACCTTCGCACCAATCGAAATCTTAAACTTGTCGGCAATCCTGAAATTCACCTCCAACGGGATGTCCATATAGTGGAAAACAAGCTTGCTCTTCTTGGTAGTAGCCTCCACAAAGTTAATTTCATGGGCGTAAGGCTCTGCCAGCCAGGCATTCTTCATGTAATAATTATGGCACGAATAGCCTGCACCAAGCGATACGGTATGTTTCGACTCTCCCATCGGGAAATTATAAGTCAAATATGTGCCAAATCCTTGATTAATAGCGCGCAAATCGAAGTTTTCGTATTTACTACCAGTGTTGATGTCGGTATATAAATCAAAACCCAAGGTAATCTTACCATTTGTACGGTCTTTTATGAGCTGAGCCTTCGCCATAAACGAAAGCAGAAGCATCATCGTAAGCAGAAATAAGTGTTTTTTCATCTTATTGATATTCAATTATTTAATATTCATTTTATTAACCAATTTCTGACGTTTGTCAAGCAAGGTGTCCATCTCGTCGTCTGTCAAATCCGGATTTTTCAGCTGTGCGTCGATGGCATCAATGAGAGTCTGATAGTTTTCGCCAGTTTGCAACGACTCGAAAGCCTTTTCCTTAGCCTCAACCTCTTGGATATGATTTTCAGCAACCTCATCAATATCAGCGTCTTCGCCAAGCTGCTCGCGTAGCTTATTTGTCAAAAGTGAGATAAACTGCTTCGCCATGCCATTGTCCATCATCCCGAACATCTCAACCGAAAACTGATCCTTAATCGAGTCATACTGTGTGAGATACGCCTTAAGCTGTTCCATCTGGGCTTTATCCATACCTGGCACATCTTCCGGCGGATATTTCTCCATCACCTTTCTGAAAAGCCTGAACAATTCGTCAATTTGTTTCTTCAAATCCTCATTTTCCATAGCCTATATTTTATTCTTCATAGAAAATCTCTTTCTCTAAATTGTAAATCGTGTCATTCAGATAAATACTGTCAAACAACAGACTGTCTATTACGAAGTCGTCTTCTATGAAAATCTTCTTTTTAATGGAATCAAAATCCATTTCTTCAACATCAATCACGCTTGAGCAAAGCGCAATGTATGGCAAATTAATTCTGTCGGCTGTAACAAAAGCGTTACGATATTTCTTTTTCACCCTCTGATACATGTTTTCAGCCTCAAGACTCGTCCGAAAATCACCAATACGCAAACGATAGTAAGGCTGTCCGAACACCAGATAAATCGGCACATCAGGATATTTCTCAGAGAATTTGTTTTTTACACTGTCGGCACGCCTCAAAGCATCATTGCCCGACTCCATGAAAATCTGCACCCTATACCCATCAATTGTGCTGTCGTTGGCATGAATTTGACGCTGTTTCATCAATAATGTGTCGATTCTTGAGTCCTGATTTAATATCAAGACACCGTCCTGAGCAACACAACTTATTGATAATAAGCATGTTATGACAAAAAACAAAATTTTATTTTTCAAAACACAAAATTTTTTGTAAAATTACGCAAAAACTTTCAAATTAGTATATGAATTTTTGTAATTTTGTAAATAATTTTTTGACATGAATGAAAATTTAGACGCATACGGCACCTCGATGAGCAAAGCCGAGAAGGAAATCGAACAGGTTTTGAGGCCTGACGCCTTCGCGAGCTTTGCCGGACAAGAGCAGGTCGTAGCAAATCTCAGGGTATTTGTGCAGGCTGCCGCCCAACGTGGCGAGTCACTCGACCATGTGTTGCTCCACGGGCCTCCCGGATTAGGCAAGACCACATTGTCGCACATCATCGCCAACGAACTCGGTGTAAACATGAAGATGACATCAGGGCCGGTTCTCGACAAGCCTGGCAACCTCGCGGGATTGCTCACAAGTCTCGAGAAAAACGATGTGCTTTTCATCGACGAGATACACCGTCTCAGCCCCGTCGTGGAAGAGTATCTCTACTCTGCCATGGAAGATTTCCGCATCGACATCATGATTGAGACTGGTCCTAACGCCCGCAGCGTCCAAATTCAGCTCAACCCATTCACACTGATAGGCGCCACCACACGCTCCGGACTCCTCACAGCGCCGCTGCGCTCGCGTTTCGGAATAAATATGCGTCTGGAATATTATGATTCGAAAACGCTGTCGAACATCATAAAACGTTCAGCTTCAATACTCAAGGTGCCTATCGACGACGAGGCAGCCTTCGAGATAGCACGTCGTAGCCGCGGCACCCCGCGTATCGCCAACTTGCTCCTCCGCCGCGTCCGTGACTTCGCACAGATAAAAGGCGACGGTAGGATAACTATCGACATAGCAAAAATCGGACTCAAAGCCCTCAACGTCGATCAACATGGTCTCGACGACATGGACAACCGTATCCTGTTGACAATCATCGAGAAATTTAAAGGCGGACCTGTCGGCGTCAACACCATCGCCACAGCAGTAGGCGAAGAAGCTGGCACTATCGAAGAGGTATGCGAGCCGTTCCTCATCCAGGAAGGCTATCTCATGCGCACCCCACGCGGCAGAGTCGCCACCGACCTGGCCTACAAACACTTAGGCATCTTCAAAGGCGCCGACCAAGGCAGTCTCTTCTGATTCAGACAAGTTTTACCGGATTTCATAAAAAAGAAAAAGGCTCCTGGGGAGGGAACCTTTTTCCAAATTAACCATTTAAAACTTAATCCTATGAAAATCAAAGCTTTACTCTCTCTTGCTTTGTTTTTTTCTTGTTACTCGCCCACAGACCATAAACCTCGCTGACATTGCCAGCTGTTATGAATGCGTTTATGTCGTTTACGTTGATGTGATTCATCAACTTGGAGAACTCATCTTTAGTCAGAAGGGCCTCTAACTCGACCTTCTTCTGATTGCTGTAACCACCAGTCACATCGTACATTGTCACACCACGCTGAAGCTCATTGATGATGAAGTCCTGGATGTGTTTGTACTGTGGACTGATGATGCAGACACGTTTTCTGTTGTTTAAACCCGCTGTGAAGTAATCCACCACAATTCCGTTAATCCATGTACCAATCAAACCGATTACCACAATGTTGAACGGGTTGATAGCGAATGCTGTCAAACAGATCACTGTGCCTGCCACCGTCACTGATGCGCCAATGTCAAAGTGTAAGTACTTGTTGACAATCTTGGCGAGGATGTCAAGACCACCAGTCGATGCATTGATCTTAAATAAGGTGGCTTGAGCGAAACTAAGAATGAGCACGAAGCAGACAAGGTCGAACCATGGGTCGCCCATCAACGATGAGACACCGTCCTGAAGCGCCACAGGTGACCATCCGCCAGTCGCAGCGTCAAAGAAAGCACTCTTGTCGCCATAGAACTTGGTGATTACCATCTGGTATGGCAGGTACTTCTCAAACAACGCTGTGAAAGGTCCTAATATCAAAGCGGTATAAACCGTCTTGATACCGAACTCCTTGCCTATCAAGAAATAAGCCAAAACAAGCAAAATGGCGTTGATGATGAAAATCATCACTGACACCTCAAGATGCACACCGAACAAATTCTGCGACACTTCAGCCAAAACGATTGAAAGACCGGAGATTGTACCGATGATGAGCTTGCTTGGCACTAAGAAATAGTGAACACAGATAGCAGTCAAAATCATGCCAAATGTCATGATAAGGAACTCAACCCAGAATTTCTTGGTTGCAACGTAATCCCATATTTGTTTAGCACTTACCATTTTTTTAAGTTTAAATGTTATTTTTTACCATCTGTTTCGGGGTGCAAAAGTAGATATTATTTCTTTTAGTTCAACATTTTTTTGAAATATTTTTTAAATATTCAATATATTATTGATACTCATACTTTTACACTCACTTATCACTTTTATACAATCGACTTTTAGATATATTATTTAGACTTTTAGATATACATTTTTACGTTTTTTTTGAAAAATTTTCTGCCATTTTTACTCAACAATGATTTCATCGCAGAAAACCCATGCTTTGTCGCCAGCCCCAACATGCCACTCCGGACACTTTCCAATGTTTTTCGCAACCATTCTCACATAGCGCGCCTTCATCCGTTTGTTGATATCCAACTCCTGAATAACGGCGTCCTCAGCATCCTGAGGAATCTCGTTTTCGACGACGCCAACCGATTTGAAGTTCTTGCCGTCGGTTGAAATAAAGAACTCGACTTCTGTCGGCATGAAAATCCATGAATCCTGGTCTTGCAGGAAACTTCCGGCGAGACGCGTCAAGTTTGTGACTTCGCCAAGGTCAATGGTGGCATCGATGTCAACGCCATGATAACCCTGCCACATTCCAACACGGAAATTGTCGTTGCCGCGCTGCAAATCGATGAGTGCGATATCGCCACCCGCCTCGTATTGGTTGCTATAAGGAGTCTTAATTTTTATTTTACGTCCAGCATTGATTTTCTTGAACGAGCCAGACACCACCAACGATGAATTGTAATCGACAACTGCCACGGCATTAATCTCAGTTGTAGCCCTTATCACGAACGGCCCCTCGTATTTCGAAGCGCTACGTACCATGCCCACTGTCGGGTCGGCAGCATCCAAAGCGTAATAAATCGTGGCATTTTTGTCAGGATGAGTGATACTGACCACCAAACTGTCGTAAAACACATATTTATCGACATTGATTATAGGCGCTGTAACTATTTGATTATCTGTAATTTTCATCACAGGGCAATCATTCTCACCAGTAGCCCACTTGGTGTTGCGGTCGTTGGTCATTGTAAACTCCAATTTGCCCCCGTTAAGTACCTCGTCACAGTATAAGTAACTGCGTTTCAACGACTTGCCATTAAGTTTTACCGATGCGATATATTTGTTTTCGTGCGACAGATTCTTTGCAACAATTTTAAACTTCTTACCATTTTCAAAGTTAAGCGTCATTTCCTCGAAATGAGGCACACCTATAATAAACATGCCGCTTGCCGGCGTCACCGGGAAGAATCCCATGGCGCTCATCACATACCATGCCGACATCTGACCGCAGTCTTCGTTGCCGCAAAGTCCGTCAGGCTGGTCAGTATAAAGCTCGTTCATTATTTGGTTAACGATTTTCTGTGTCTTGACCGGTTTTCCAACAAAATTAAACAGATAAGCCATATGGTGCGAAGGCTCGTTACCATGCGCATACTGACCAATCAGACCAGTGATATCGACCTGCTCACGGCCAGTGAGGTCGGAAGCTGTGTTGAACAAGCGGCTCAACATGTTTTCGTATTCCTCCTTGCCACCCATCATTTCAATATGGGTGTTAACATCTTGAGGCACAAAGAAATTGTACTGCCAAGTATTTGCTTCGGTAAGCATGAAATTGACCTGACGCGGGTCGAATGGCGACACAAAGCCTCCGTTTTTGCGTCCGCGGAAGAACTTGGTCTCCGGGTCGTAGAGGTTTTTGTAATATTGTGCGCGACGGTAGAACTCGTCGGCGATGTCTTTTTTGCCCATCTTTTCGGCCATACGTGCTATACACCAGTCGTCGTAAGCGTATTCAAGCGTTGTAGATACCGACTCGCCAGCCATATCGGCAGGGATGTAACCATATTTTTTATAGAACTCCAGTCCCCACATGTCTTCGTTGGCACGTGCCACCATGGCATTGAGAGCTTTTTCAGCGTCAAAGCCCTTGATGCCGTTGATGTAAGCATCGGCCATCACAGGGATTGAGTGATAGCCAATCATGCAATGTGTCTCGTTGGCGGCAAGTTCCCATGTCGGAAGAAGTCCTCCAGTCTCATAATTGTCGATGAAAGTGTTTATGATATCGACAGCACGTTTCGTCTGAATCATGTCAAGCAGCGGATTCTCTGTGCGGAAAGTGTCCCATTGCGAGAAAACAGTGTATCTCGGGCTGTCCGACTGATGAATCTTCAGGTCGTGGGCACGATAGCGGCCATCCACATCTGAATACAAATTCGGAACAATAAATGAATGATAAAGAGCACTATAGAATATCTTCTTATCTTTTTCATTGCTGCTGTTAACCACTATTCTGCCTAATTCCTCATTCCAAGTGTTATATGTCTTTGCGGCCAAGGCATCCAGGTCGAAATCGGTGATTTCTGATTCGAGGTTTTTCTTTGCGCCTTCGACATCAACGGCTGAGATGCCGATGCGCATCATCAGAGGCTGTCCATCATTCTCAAAATCAAAGAAATACACAAGACCTTCGTCGTTATTTTCATATGATTTAATAGGTTTTGAAAACTCTGCATAGAAATACAGATATTGGTCTCTAGCCCAGTAGCCTGAGCGTCGGAAACCGCTGATAGCGTAGTCGTTTTCAACTTGTGCCCAGGCCTCGTATATCTTCTCGGCCGACAATGTCGATTCTTTCAGGTCGAGAAGCACCGATGTGTTTCCTTCTTGCGGGAATGTATAACGATGCATGGCGGCGCGCTCACCTGCGGCAAGCTCGACCTTAACATTATAGTCATCCAAAACGACGCTGTAGAAACCAGGACGTGCCACCTCTGTCTCATGACGGAAAGCCGAGCGGTAATCGTCTGATTTATAATGCTTTTCGCCCACGATAGGCATAAAACGGAAGTCACCGTAATCGTTACAGCCAGTTCCGCTGAGGTGGGTATGGCTGAAGCCAAGTATATGATTATCAGAGATATGATAGCCCGAGCAGCCATCCCAGTCGTCCATTCTCGTATCCGGACTCAGTTGCACCATTCCGAAAGGCGCCGTGGCACCAGGATAAGTGTGCCCGTGACCGCCAGTGCCGATAAAAACATCAACATAATTGGCAACATCCTGTTTCGGCTCTTTCGTACAAGCCGCCATAAGTAACAAAGCAATAATTAATAAAGGTATTCTTTTCATTTTAATCAGTTAATTTTTCAAGATGTAAAAATACTATAATTTTCAATACCTTTTTAAAAATTTAAAACTTTTTTTAAAAAATGGATGCACCTATTATAAAAATATGTATCTTTGCAACCAAATTAATTAAAATTGAATTAGACAATTATTAACTTAAAATTAACAAACATGAAAAAAGTATTTTTACTTTCATTAGGCCTTATCATGGGCTTAGGTGCATTTGCACAGAACATGGTCATGAAAAATGACATTGCTATGGGCACAGCTAAAGGTGGTGTAGCAATTAAAGAAGATGTGAAGCCAATGAATTTTGGCCAGGTCAAGAGCGTGGTTAACACACGTTATCAGGACCTTTACGACGAAGAGGTTGTCGATACTTACTATGACCTCCAGTCAAACCAGTATGTTGCAAACCGTATGTATCAGCTTCCTAACGGATCAGTTGCTGCAGTTGCAACAATGTCACACCAGAACAACCAGACAGCATCAGACCGTGGTACAGGTTATGCTTTCTACGATGGTGAAGATTGGACAGAAATGCTTCCAGACAACCGTATTGAGGAATTCAAGACAGGTTGGCCATCAATCGCACAATGGGGTGCAAACGGCGAAATCCTTCTCGCTCACGGCAATGGTCACATGCAGTGCTTCACAAGAGCTACAGCAGGTGAAGGTGATTGGGAGTACAGAGGCGCTCTTCCGGATTATCCAGAAGGCTATCCTTACCCAACAGAATACCCAACATGGCCAAGAGTGGTCACATGCGGTCCTAACCACGACATCATCGTTGCTGTTGCAGCTCTCCAGCACTCAATCAGCGATGACGAGACAGACGTCCGTACAGTTATGTGGCGTTCAGAAGATGCTACCAACTGGACAATCAGCTACGGTCCTCTCGCAGACCTCGGCCTCGGCTATGAAGTTGGTTTCTTCTCAGCAGACGACTACTGCATGTCATCAAACGGCAACACAGTCGCTCTTCTTTACTCAGGCTGCATGACAAACAGTACATGGTTATTCAAATCAACAGATACCGGTTTGACATGGGAAGCAAGAAGAGTTTGGGAAGACCCATATGAAGGCATCAGCTTGGAAGATCCTGAGTTGGTTTACACCGATACTCTTTACAGACCTATGAACGGTGCTGTCGTTGTCGATAACCACGGTGTCGTCCACGTTGCTCTCAACACATTTGAGATGGCTCACTGGGCAGACACAGAACCAGGTTATTACAGCTACTTCTACGGCCGCGCTGTTGACGGTATCCTCTACTGGAACGACACACAGGAAGGCCCAGTCGAGTCAGAAGACGGCAACCCACACCACGCAGCACGTCTCTGGTGGCCATCAGAAGAATCAGGCTATGTCAGAATGCACGCTGACTCAACAAAATGGATCGGCTTCATCCCAATGTTCGAAGGTTATAGCTGGGACAACGAGAACTTCTTCTTCGCAGGCGATTCAGGATCAACAGAATACGTGAGCAAGTTCTACGGCGCTTCAGGTCATCAGGCACTCTCATGCGACCCTAACGGCAACCTCGCATGCGCATTCTCATCACCAAACGTTGCTCGTACAAGCTCAGAAAACGGCAAGTACTACAGAAGTATCTTCGTAAGCTATCGTAACGTTGCAGAAGGTTACTGGCATCAAGTTGAAGACGATATCACAGGTGATGATATGTTCCTTATTTCAGAATGCGTCTTCACTATGAGCGCTCCTAACACAGTCAACGCTGGTGAGTTCTGGTTCGGTTTCCAGGCTGATACAAAGCATGGTTTCTACTGGGGCAGCAACGCCAGCCAGACAACAGGTACAAACAACGAGATCCACGTGATGAAGGTCATTGCAAACGAAGAGTTTGTTAACGCTTCAGAGGTTAAAGACGCTGTCTATAGCATCTATCCTAACCCAGCATCAGACCGTATCGTTATCAGCTCAGCAATGAACGTTAACGCTACTATCACTTTCGTTAACCTCGCTGGCCAGACAGTTAAGAGCTTCAACAGAGCTTTGACAACAGGCGAAAACGCTATTAACATTGACCTCGAAAGCGGTGTCTATTTCTGCACAATCAATGCTAACGGCTCAAGCAAGACAACTAAAGTTATCGTGAAATAATCGATAAACAAACGATAATCAAATAATGTAGAGACGCGCCACGGCACGTCTCTACATTTTTAAAACCAAACAAAAAATGAAAAAAGTATTATCATCATTAGCAGCATTAATAGTGGTGCTCGTCATGGCATCATGCTGCGGCAACAAACCAGCCGAGGTAACAGTCGCCAACTTCAAAGCTCAGGCCAAACAGTATGTCGATAAGGAAGTGGTCATCACCGGCGTGGCAAACCACATCTGCTCACACAGCGGAAGAAAGCTCTTCCTCGCTGAAGAAGGCAACGACGACGAAATCGTCATGGTGTTTACCAACCCCGACATGAAGCCTTTCGACAAAGAGACTATCGGCAAGACCTACACAGTGAATGGTATCGTAAAAATCACTCAAACCATTGACAATGAATATCTTGACAATTGGGAAAAAGAAGTGATGGAACAGATTGCAGCAGGCGAAGCTGAAGAGGAGCATTGCGACCATGAAGCCAAGGCAGCCGGCATCGAAAAAGCAGGATGCGACAAAGAAGCTGCAGCCGAGAATCCTCAGCTTGCTAAAATCAAGGCTTTACGCGAAAAGATTGCAGAGACTGGCGAGCCTATCGTGACTTACCACATTGAATGCACTTCTTTCGAAATCAAGTAATTAGAACCACCACTTACGGTGACGGAACAAAAGGGTTAATCCTACTCCCATCACAGCCATCACGCCCACGATAATCCATATCGCCGTGGTAGAGCCTTCAGGGATAAACGGAAACACCACATTCATACCGAAAATTCCGGTGATAAACGTCAACGGAAGTATAATGGACGAAATCAGAGTGAGAATCTTCATGATTTCGTTCGTTTTATTTGTCTGCATAGAGTCGAAAGTCTTCGACAAACCCTCAATCAAATCTTCATAGTCCTCGGTCATATCCCATACCTTCTGGTAGTAGTCGAGGATATTGCCCCAGTAGTCTTCCATGTACTCCACATCGCCGAAACCTTTGATCTGACCTGTTTCGAAGGCGTGGAACACTCGCAGCTGAGGTTTGAAGATAGTGTTCACCGTGATGATATTCTTTCGTGTGACGCTGATTCTCTCGATAATCTTGACCTGTTTCGTTCCGAAAAGCTCGCGGTTTATCAACTCGAGATCCAATCCCACCTTTTTTAATAAATAGAGTGATTCCATCATCAGTTTTTCGAAGATGCGATACAGCAGGATATCTGAAGTCTTGAGGTTTGCCTCGAGTTCCTTCATGTCGCGCTCCTCATATTCGTTGAAGAGCTGACTCACATACCAAGGCGATTTCTCGATGGTGATGATATAATCTTTGCCCCAGAAGAACTTCACCTCTTTTGTCTTGATGAACTTATTCTGACGGTCAAAGTTAGGGTACTGAAGAATCAGGAAGTAGTAATCGTCGTAGATATCTATTTTCGGGCGTTGGTTGACCGACTTGCAGTCTTCAATGTCCAAGGGGTGAAAATGGAACTTTTCTTTCAAAAATTTAAAGTCTTCATCCGCCGGATTCGTCACATGACGCCATTTCAGCGAGCCGATTGTCAGAGTCTCAATCATGCTGTTCCCCCTTTCTTTATTTAAAAAATGATTCTACATTCGATTAATTCTGTTAAAAACGTGCAAAAATACAAATTTTTTCAAAAAAACAAGAAAAAAAGTAAAAATATGAGCTTACTTTGCCTTTCTTAGGAACATTCCGGGTTGCACTTTGCAGCTACCGGTGAACACCGTCTCGGTAGTACGCAGACCTTCCTTGTCGCGTTTTTTCAATGTCTCCCCTTCTGCCACATATTCTGACTTTGTGTTATTGAAGTAATAATTATCCCAGATACTGCCTTTCTTTGCTTTCACAGCGCCTTTTTTGACAAGTTTTTCCGATTGCGCATCATATTGATACACATAGTATGTGTCGTTTGGTTCCACTCCTTCTTTGGTGCCTATTCGGGCGGCAACACGTTGTTTTTTCGGAGGCATAGGATTTGTCAGAAGCAGACCTGTGCGAGCTTTTTTCAGACCTTTGCCTTTGAAGACGGTGCAAGTCACGGGGTTGCCTTTTTTATCAACCTGTGGCATGTAGCAACTCTGTGCCTCGGGACCTGTTTCATCGCTGTTGTCCCAAATCTTACCTTTCTGTGCGATAGCATATCCGTAGAAATTGCCATCTTCGTCAACGACAGCAAACTGTTCGCCGCCACGCAGACCTTCTTTGGTGCCGATTTGGGCTGTTATGAGCTTGCCATCGACAGTAATTGGTGCTTCGAGACGCGGACTCACGAGGCTGTAGAAGTCAAGAAGCGGGGTCCAGACCTTAAACACATCGTTGCGGTTCTGAAGGTCGAGAAACACCTTATTAAGATTACGCACCATCGTAAGGTCGATAATCTGTTCAAAACTCCTTGTAAATGAAATGATTACAGTGCTTTTATTTGACTGACAGTCAACATATTCGAGCTTGAATTTGTCGCTACTTTCAAGCAGACGAGGGTTTTCAAGCACTTCATTGTTGAAATACTGTTCTGTAGTGTCATCCCAGACGAGTTTGTAGAGCCATGTGTTCGACTTCAGGGTATAGCCGTCCTTAGTTGCGTTATACACAGCATTTGCTGCCATCACAGCTAGGTCATACGTAAATTTGGCTGATTTTGGGTCGGCGCCGTTCTTTATCTTGGTGTCGTAAGCCGTTTTCGCCAGTGCCACAGCACCATCCCTTACTGCTCTTGCAACAGGCTCGTTCTCATAAAACTCCAACTTGGTGAATGTCATGAAGGTAAACGGCAGAAGCTTCATCGACAACTCCTTGATTTGGGTGTCTCTGTCACGTTTCAGAGAGGTCATAGAAACATTCTCATCGCCAGCATTTACTGTATAATAGCCTCTTTCGAATATAGTCTTCATGTTTATCATAGCATCTGGATTCTCCGGATTCTCTGCATCGTAAGCGATAATGCCATCTCTGTTGTAATTAAACCATCTCTGTACAAGCTTGTTGCCCAACCTACTCCTATTAATATAAGTAAGGATCAGGTCGGCCATTTGCTCATCAGTATATTTTGAATTACCGCCCAACGGCACCTTTCCAATGCCTGCGCCGTGTTTGTTGTACTGATTCGGAAAGTTCTTCATCGGGTCCATATAATTGTTCCACGACTCGTCAACCAAGTTTTTATTTGGAAAATCTTCCGATTCAATATACACCATTTCGAGGGAGCTTCGCATATAGAAATATTCACCGTCGGCACCCTGTGTTATCATCCCGCTATAGTTTTGCTGTTGGGCTATAACATTGATTGTCAATATGATAGCGATAATTGAAAGATATACTTTTTTCATAAGATTTAAATTATTTCCATTCTAAAGTCGTTATAAGATGTCGCACGTCGTCGGTAATGAAACTGATGACGGGCTGCATTGAGTCGTTGTTAGGATACATGTTGAAATACAGCGATCCGCGCAAAAAATGCTCGGTGCTGTCGGTGAGATAAAACTGCAATGGCGATGCAACTCCTTCACCGTCAAGGAAATACATCAAGCCATAAACATTTTTTTCTTTATTGATGATAACGCTGTCGCGAATTCCTGTAGCTTTACTTATATGCTTGACAATCATACGATAAGCGTCTTCCACATATTCCGGAAGGTTGTCATCGACATTTTTATATGAGAGGTGTATCGTGCCTTTAAAAGCCGGAAACTCCACGTTTGCCCAGTCTTTTTCCTCGATAGAGTGATAGTCGGGGGTGATTGTGGCATAAACAGGGTATTCGAAGCCATAACGAGGCATGGTATCGAGTGTAACATACTGTTTTTCAGGCAAATCGATACGGAAATAGCCACGTGGTTTCGGTTGCGGGTTGTTATCGCCGCATGACACCACTATTAGCAGAAGCATAAGTGCTGCGAGGCTATTCGTCAGATTTCTCATTGTAAATCACCTTTATTTCAATGATACGACGTTTGTCGGCTTTTTCAATCTTAAACACAAATTCTTTGTACGATGTTGAGAATCCTGCATGCGGAATACGACCCTCCATTTCGAGGATGAGGCCCGCCAGCGTGTCGGACTCACCTTTTATATCTTCAAAATACAACTCATTGATATCAAATACCTTACAGAAATCAACAAGACTGGTTTGAGCTTGGAAGATATAAGTATTGTTGTTCAGTCTCTTAAAGTTTTTGTTCTCGACCACGGCATCGAACTCGTCGCTGATGTCGCCAACTATTTCCTCGAGGATATCTTCCATGGTGACGAGGCCTGAGGTGCCGCCGTATTCATCGACGACGATGGCGATATGAATTTTTTTTGCGCGGAAGTCTTGGAAAAGGTCGTTGATTTTCTTATTTTCCGGCACAAAAAACGCTGGTCGGAGCAGGTTTTGCCATTGGAAATCAGGTTCTTCGAGATGAGGCAGCAGGTCTTTGACGTAAAGAATACCCTTTATTTCGTCGAGAGTGTCTTCATATACTGGTATTCTGGAGAATCCGTTTTCGATTATTAGCTCGAGGAGATGGTCAAATTTTGTTGTGTTTTTGACTGCAAACAGTTGGACACGCGGCTGCATGATGTCGCTCACTTCTTTTTCGCCGAAGGTGGCTATACCTTGGAGCATGGACCGTTCCTCATCAGGGGTTTCCTCAGCGGTAGTGATATCGACAGCAGTCGTCAAATCACTGATTGACAATGGATTAGCATTCTTTTTCGCCAAACGTTTGTCTATCACCGATGTTGATTTCACAAGGAGTGTGCTTAGTGGTTTGAACACAACCATAAGCACTTTTATGGTTGGAGCCATCGCCGTTGATAGCTGGCGTGCCCGTTTTGCAGCGGTTATTTTAGGTATCATCTCACCGAAGATGAGGAGAAGTGAGGTTACGACCACCACATCGATGATAAATGCCCACACCGGATTGGCTTCGAGGTTAAACATCCTCGACATGATATAGACCGAGAAGATGGTGATGGTTACATTCACCAAATTATTGGTTATCAATATTGTAGCGAGAAACTGTTTTGGTTTATTCCTCAATTCGAGCACCAATTTGTCGGCTCGTCTGTCGGAGTTCTCCATCTCGTTGATATCGTTAGGGAGAAGCGAAAAGAAAGCTGTCTCGCTTGCCGAAGCGAGTGCTGAAAACAGAAGAAGCACGCACAGGATGACGAGACAAACTATCGTCACCGCGTCGATGCCGAGAAAAAACTGGGTCAAAAGCATAGTTTAGAATGGTAAATCGTCGCCATTATATTCTTGTGCCGGAGCCGCGGTCTCGACAGGAGGCTGATATTGTGGCTGAGGCTGTTGATACTGAGGCTGTTGCGCACCATATGAGTTATACGACGCGTTAGGGTTCTGCTGTTGCTGACGGTTGCCGCCGAGGCTCATCATTTTATCGACCACAATCTCAGTAATATGACGTGTAACATTCTGACCATCAACGTATTGGCGTGATTTTATCCTACCTTCGACATACATCTGGTCGCCTTTTACATAGTTACGACGTTTGTCGGCTATATCTTGTGCAAGCGGACCCCAGCTGACAAGATTATGCCATTCTGTCTGCTCCTGCCAGTTGCCGTCGCGGTCACGGAAACGCTCTGTTGTTGCGAGAGATACCGACATTTTTTTTGTTCCATTGTCGAAAGAAATAACTTCAGGATCTTTGCCCAAGTTCCCGATTAATATCACTTTATTAAGACTTGCCATAGTTTTAAAATTTTTCTAAAAACACCTTTTAATTAATAATGCAAAAATAAGAAAAAAAACGTATCTGCAAGATAATGAATGAAAAAAATTAATTTTTTTGTTCAAGATTAAAAAAAACTTATTATTTTTGCAGCCGAAAATAAGTTAACAATAACAATTTAAATATTAAAGTCATGACAAAAGCTGAAATCGTAGCAAAAATCGCTGAAAAAACTGGTGTTGAGAAAGGCAACGCACAGGCAGTAGTTGAGTCTTTCATGGAAATCGTGAAAGAGGCTGTTAAGAATAACGAAGACGTGTATCTCAGAGGCTTTGGTAGCTTCAAGAGCAAACAGAGAGCAGCTAAGAAGGGTAGAAACATCCGCGCCAACGGTGGCAAAGGTGCAACAATCGTTATCCCTGCACACAACGTTCCTGCTTTCAAACCAGCTAAATCATTCATCAACGACCTCAAGTAATTCGGTCTTATAAACTTTTTGTATTATGCCAAACGGTAAAAAACACAAAAGACACAAAATGTCCACACACAAGCGTAAAAAACGCCTCAGAAAGGACAGACACAAAAAGAAATAATCTATAAGATTTGTTTCTTACGGTAAACATAACACAGCATTGCTAATACCGATGTTGTGTTATTGTTTTTAAAATGAAATTTAAACCTTTGTAATATTATGGACAATACAACTACAGTTCCGACAGTCAACAGAGAGCTTGTCATCAGTTCTGATGTTTCAGAGGTTAATATTGTTTTGTT
>Ga0265301_10001312_pt1 | contig 33247 bp, 27 predicted proteins | sample AusTroGonzalo_MG_2_FD_193488 | JGI IMG/M metagenome (GOLD analysis project Ga0265301, IMG submission 193488) | Bovine rumen microbial communities from tropical cattle in Woodstock, Queensland, Australia - Gonzalo_04 | ecosystem: Host-associated > Mammals > Digestive system > Stomach > Rumen ... | reverse complement strand
ACCGAACATCATTGCTTGGTTGTTATTTCGTATATTTTGATAAAGTTCTGTTAAAACACGTTCTTCGGTTTTAACTTTTGTATTCATTTTTGCGGGCAAATTGCCATTTGGTGTACCAATAGCAAGATTTGTTGCAAAAAGTAATGCAATTATAAGCTCAGGAAGAAAATATTCTTTCACAAAATCACTTGGTTCATATGGTCTGTGGCTATTTGCAACCGCCATAAATGCTTCGAAAGAATAATACGCATTAATTTTTGGTTTTTCTGAATCAGGCAATCTTTGTGCTTCTTCAAAAGAAACAAAAGGTTTTTGCGTATCAAATTTTTCTTTTTCAGGCATATTGATGCTCCTCTTTTATGCGCCTGTATTGTAAATAAAAACCACTGTAAAATCAAGTCGTTTTGCAAAAAAACATCTTGACAAAAACAATATTTTGTATTATAGTTTGCACCAAACAAACCAAAAGGAAAAACAATGAAAAATGAAGAAAAACAAAACAACTTTCGCAAATGGTTAAAAATAATTCGGTGTCGCTATGCAATCGTGGGGTCTGACGGTCAAATCAATCCACGCGAAGAAGACATAAGCGATGACCACATATATTTTTTTGTTTCTGGCGGTCCAATAAAAATTGCGCTAATCGCCGCACAATACAGAAGAAACAACAAAAGATAAAAAACAGGGCTTTTGCCCTGTTCTTTTTTATTTCTTGGAATCTTTTACTTCTTTTTTTACATCATCTTTCTTAGTTTCGTCTTTAGCTTCTTCTACTTTTTCAAGATTCTTTTTACCGACCTTGGACAAAGCACGAACCATATCCAGCGCACGTTGCAATTGATAATCACGAGCATCTTTTTCTTCGTCTGTCAGATTCAAATAATCAGAATCTTCATCTTCGTCTTTTGATTTTTTAGAATCTTTTTTCTTGTTTCCAGAATCCTTCTTTTTCGATGCATCGTTTTTCAAAGAATTATTAAATGTCGCTTCTGTAAACAAAGATTCTTTCTTTTCAAGTGTTTCGATTTTACTTTGCAAAACTTCAATATCCGGTGTAATACCCTCGTTTTGAATTGAACGACCACTTGGAGTATAATAACGCGCAATTGTTATATGTATTGCAGAGCCATCACCCAACGGTTTTTGTTGTTGTACAGACCCTTTGCCAAAACTCTGTGAACCCATGACTATTGCACGACCATTATCTTGTAATGCCCCTGCAACAATTTCAGATGCAGATGCAGAACCATGATTTATCAATACAACAACAGGTTTTCCGTTCACCATATCCCCAGATTTAGCAAACATTCTTTCGATATCTGTCTTTTCTTTGCCACGGGTAGATACAATCTCGCCACCATCTAAAAACGCATCTGATACTTCTATAGCTGCGGTCAAATATCCGCCAGGATTATTACGCAAATCTAATACATAACCTGCAACTTTTTTCTTTTCTAAATCTTTTATTGCATCTCTCAATTCTTTGGTTGTTGTTGCGCCAAAATCAGAAATACGCAGATAACCTATTTTTGGCAATTTATCATCATCCATTGCGGCATTATCAGATTTTTCACTGAATTTAACAGATTTTACCTTTATAATCGCACGCTTCAAGGTCATAACCTTTGGTTCATTACCATCATGAACAACTGTTAATTTTACGGTTGTACCTGGTTTGCCCTTCATTTTTTTTACAGCCTGATTTAAATTCATATCAAAAACTTGTTCACCGTCAATATGTGTTATGTAATCACCCGCTTCTATTCCTGCCTTTGCCGCAGGTGTATCATCAATTGGCGAAATAACACGAATCGCGCCCTTGTCACTGGTTATCTGGATACCCAAACCACCAAATTCACCATGAGATTTATCGTTAAATTCCTTGAAATCTTCCTTTGATAAATACGAAGAATGTGGATCAAGCGCCGCCAACATACCATTCATCGCACCTTCTAGCATCTTACGTTCATCAGCTTCTTCAACAAATTTATCACGTGCAGTTTCAAACACAGCAGCTAATTTCTTTAATTCTTCGTAAATCTGTTCATCTGTTAAATGAACAACAGGTTCTTCTTTCTTGTCTTTTGGGGCCGCATCAACAACAATTGGGAACAACAGAACCAAAAATAATAAGAATTTTTTCAACATTATGCGCATCCTTTTTTTCTTTTCACCCAAACAGCATAATAAAAAAACAAATTTTCTGCAACACGATTTTATGTATTTTTTGATAAAAAATTTTTTAAAAATCGACGATTTACATTTTTTTATTGTTTTGATAAAATAAGTCTTGATGTACAAGAAAATTTCTGTTTTAACAATTCTGTTGGCGACCTTTTGCAGCGCACATTGCTTTGGTACATCGAACGAATTATCTAAAATCCAAAAACAAATCAAAGAAACAGAATTACAACATAAAAAAATAGAACAGCAATTGAAAACATCTGCAAAAGATGTAGAACAAACAAAAAAACAACTGGTAAAAACTGCCGACCGGGTAAGTGATTTAGAAGAACAAAGAAATGACATATCAAAACGCATTGCTGAACTTGATAAACAACGCGATAAAATAAATGCGGAACTAACACAAAGCCGCGATGGAATTTTAGATGCGACATCCAGCATATTATTTATTGCATCTAACCCGAACTTTGATGCAAAAACTATGCATGATTACGTTTTAACATCTGTCGTATTATCTTCTGCTGCAAATCAATTTGATACACAAATAATGGATGCAACAAAAAAATTGCAAGAATTAGACACTATCCATGAAAAACGCACAACAGAAAAAGAAAAACTGGACAGAAGTGCAAAAAAATATACGAACGAAAAAAATGAATTGGATAAACTTTTGAAAACACGTTCTGCCCAAAATGAAAAATTAAAAAATCAACAAATTGCAATTCAAGATAAATTAAAGCAATTATCCGCACGTGCAAAAAACATTTCTGAATTGTCTGCTGGGGTTGGTTCTTCTGAAATGTCAAGTGATGCAAAATTTTCAAAACGCAAATTAAATACACCTGTGCGTGGAAAACTTGTTGTTAGATATGGTGAAAAAACAGCCTTGGGATTAAAATCAGATGGTTGGCGCATTCGCACACGTGGGGATGCTTTGGTTTTGGCACCTGCTGATGGTGTTGTAAAATTCGCAGACAGTTTCCGTGGTTTTGGCAAAGTAATAATCATGTCACACAAAAACGGATATAATACTGTGATGACAAATATGGGAACAATTGATGCATTAGTTGGTCAAGAAGTCTTGGCCGGCGAACCTATTGGTCGCATAAGCGAAAACAAATCAGAAATGTATTTGGAAGTAAGACGTGGCAAAAATTCTGTGAACCCTGCCCTTATATTTAACGAACCATAACAAATTATTAAAATTCGAATCTTAAACCAACCATAAGGTTAGTATATATCATATCTTTGGCAGAAAACCATTCACGATGCAAAGAACCATCGCTGTTTGTCAATTCCCAAGAAATCTTTGGGATATACATCAAACGCGCATTAAAATCTAAAAACGTATATCGTGTTATTCCGTATGCCATTCCCAATGCACCGACCATAGCAATATTTGTAGAAGTTGGGTATTTAGATTTATCAGTTGGTGGAACAAATTGAATTACCCCATCAGAATCAGCACTGCCATAATTTTGCAAATCAGAATTTGTTGATAATTCACCATAAACATCCGTTAATTTTAATGTCGTTTTTGAACTGGCGTATCCAAGTCCAAAACCTATATACGGAATAACCTGATTTACGGCTTTTTGATTGCCCTCAAAAAAATCATAATATGCCATAGCAGATAACACATCTGTAGAAATCGTTGCAGTTGCACCACCACTTCGCACATGCACGATTGCATCACCAATGTCACCACCGCTGACGTTCAAGTCCCCTTCAAATAACGGTATTTGATTATAATCTGTTTCTGCGACATGGTCATAGCCTGCTTCTAACCGCCATTGTGGATGATATGGAATCGTAAAACCAATACTGGCCCCAGCGGCAAACGCGGTTTTTGAAAAATCTTTCTTGGCTGGTAATGAAGATAAATCACCATAGCCCGCATACCAATATCCATCTTCTGGTTGACCCGCAGCTACCCACGCAAGCTGTGAAATCACATCACCATTTGTTTCATTTACATAATAATATCCATCTAAACTGCCCATATCATTTTGTATTTTTGCATTTGCAATTGATAAACCACCACGAACCCCCATCACAAAACGCGAACCATCATCAGTATAATAACCATCATTGACATAATAACCATCGTATTGCCATCCAGCAAACGCAGGCATAGCAACAAAAAACATTAACAGTGATAAATATTTCTTTTTCATTATGGATTTATTATATCACAAAAAAACAAATAAAAAAAGAACAAAGCAACAAAAAAACCTGTCATCCATTGCAGACGCTTTGGATGCCAGGCATACAGATTTTTATTTAACAATAGAATCAACATCTATTTCTGTATAATTAGAACTTTTGTCGACACTGCCATAAACCGTGACAATATCATCAACACGAACAGTGTTTCCATTCCAAGATTCTTCGTCTATTTCCATCATAATTGTTCCAGAAGCGTCTTCGAAAACAAAGATATTATTACCCATATTTTTTGTAATGCGACCACGCATGACAACCGGGGTATCATCTGGCAAAGAAACAACTTCTGTCACAGACCAAACCGCAGGTTGAGTGTTCATATTGTTATTCATATTTTTACCTGGTCCTGCGAATGCATTACATACTGGCATCAATGCAACCAAAGTCAATATTGATATTTTCTTCATAAGATTCTCCTTTCTTGTTTGTTCTCCAACTTTTAACAACCACGGTGCTTGTCGTCACCTAAAGCATCTGCAATTGGTGATTTTCCATAAACATATAATAACAAAAATACAAAACAAAATAACTAGGAACGAATTGAAAAACCGCCCATTCGGGCGGTTTGTTTTACATTGGTATATCTTCACAAGTTTCTGTCACGTTTGGAACACAATTCTTTCTTCTAATTTTTGTTCTTCTGATTTTTACATCTTCGCATGATTCAGTACTGATTGTTGTACATACGTGACAAATTCTGGTCTGACGATTGAATGTCGCAGTCACTTCTTTTGAAGAAGTATTTTCCAGATCAAGTGTTGCCTTGTTAGTTTTATTTTTTTGTTTAGATTTATTTTTACCAATTCCAACTTTTGCATCAAAATCACCAGCTCCAATCTCTGCACCAATAAACTTAGATTTATCTTTAGATGTAAATTTAGATTTATCTGAATCTGTATGAATCTTAGAATTTCCGAATTGTGAAGAATCTTTACCACCGGAAGTAAGAGCTTTAAGGTCCATACCCGCGCCGACATCAAGGGAGATAGCGAACGGAGCATTAAGCGGAGTGACATCTTCGATACCGGTTCCCCCACCAGAAGGAATCATCTGACACATGTATTGAGCGATATCGACAGAAGCTTCTTTGGTAGCCTTGGAGATTTCTTCATCAAGTTTTTTGTTATAGTTATCTTGAGCCTTGCGCAAAGCGGACATAGCAATAGCGACACGATATTGATTTAACAAATTAGGGAAACGAGCGACAGTAGTGTTTTCACCTTTTTTGTTATCTTTGCCGTTGATTTGGGATAAATCACGTCCATTAATACAATATTGAATACGTTCAACCGATTCCAGCACAGATATCGTTCTGTTTATCGTTCCCGCAATATTATTCAATTCTTCTTGTATTGTTGAAATGATTGCTTCTGAATCAGGAACACTATCGTTTTGTTTTCTGATTTCGGCAAGATAATCAGCAACACCAATTTCACCAGGTTTCAAAACCTTACCACCATCTTGGACAGTTCCCATCGCATCACCCATCTTAATAGAACCGAATGAAATCATACCTGTGATACGATATATATTACCGACTTTCTGTGAACGGATAGAATTCGTTCCAACAAATTCATCTGTTGTAAATGCATTACAATCTGTTGTTGAACCACATATTTCTGTCATTTGTTGTTCGGCCAAGTTCTGACAATTATCCAAAGCCTTGTTATCAATATTCAAATACAAGCCCATCAACATGTCATCCAAATCACTCATTTTAAAATCAGGATTTGCCTGTTTGCAAACAACCAATTTATCAATTGGACACATATCATGTATGTAATTGAAATCCATACCTATGCATTGTGAAAAATCTTCACCGCATCTGCTTTCGTCTGTAAAGCAATCTTTAACTTCCTGGGTACACGCATCAACACGCATCGCAGCCAATTTAGACACTACATAATCCCAAATTTGTGGTTCCATGCGTTCGCATGGGTCAATTTGAATTTTACAGAACGAACGTGCCATATCTGGCCGTGCCAAACATGCATCCATTGTTTCGACACCTTTGCCTGCGATATCATCTTTACATGCTTTTTGAATACATGTTGAAATATCTGTTAAACAAGATTGACGTTTATTAGATTCAACGTTTTGTTCTGCCAATCTGATTGTCGGGGCAGCTTCGCGTAAAAAGTCATTCCATATATAATCACGCACAGCGATACAGCTATCAAGAACACGTTCACAAATAAACCGTTTTGATTCTAATATTTCCATTGTAGATGGGGTTATGCTGTATGTATTAACGGTTTCAACCTTGGTTCCGGCGGTACTGGTTGCTGTATTATTTTGCATATTTTCAGACGCAATAGTGAACACGCATTTTTCCCAATCACTGCCACAAGCATCGGCACTTTGCATACATTTTTTATATTCAACCATGCAAGTACCACGGTCGTATTTATTAGACTCTTCCAAACTTTCTTTCAACGCACCACGAACTGCAGCCTTGGCCTGACTTAAAGCCTTTTCTGCTTCTTGTTTCTTTTGTGTGATACTGTTCGCCAAACCTTTACAATCTGAAATAATTTGACGAGAATACATCTGGGTCAACACAGTTAAATCTTTGGCACAAGATTCATCCAATTGTTCCTTGCATAATTCATGCGCACCAGTATATAAATCTTTACCAACCTTGTTTGATAAATCTATATCCCATTCATCTTCTTCGTCTTCTTCATCTTCGTCATCGTAAATTGAAGACCATGATAGTTTTTTCTTTTCTTGCTTTTTTTCACCGGCCTTTACAACACTGCCATCTTCGTTATAAATACGTTCACCACCATTAAATATGATATCTGCATTCGCACCGGCTTGAACTTTTTCAACTTCTTCCGTGCCGATACGTTCTGCTTCTATCATCATTTTTCTTATATCTTCTAATTGTGCTTCGTATTTAGCAGCATCATCACTGCACATACAAGACCCACCATTTTCATTATCAGCAATACAAAATTGATCCATACAACCGTAATATTGTTCATAGCATTCTTCATCATAAATGCCTTTGGCTTCGATTTTTGCACGAACTTTGGTTCCACCCTGCAACGCAGACTGTTTTTTTACTTTGGTTTTTGCTGCTGCAAGGGTATCTGTGGGCATAGCAAACACAGCTGCCAAACCAAACAACAAACCAAAATTCAATGCTTTTTTCATTTGCTCTCTCCAAACATTTATGAATATTACATATTTATATCTTCGCAAGATTCAATTTCTTGACAGAAATCTTTTTTACCACCAGATGCATATCCTATTGCACCGGCACCAACAGCACCAACGACACCGCCGATTGCAGTTCCCCAACCAGCATTAACCATTGTTCCCATTGATGCACCAGCTGATAACCCACCAGCAGCAGATTTCAATGCAGATGCAGCCTTAGATTCACCACCTTCTTCACAAACCTGCTGTTTGCGACAAACGTGACAATTACGTGTATTCGGTTCAAAAGATGCAGTATGTATATAACTGTAATTAGACTTAGATTCATCTGGCTTTTCTGGTTTATATGTATTCAAACAAATTTCTTTCGCTTCATCTAAATCTTTTTTACGTGCCAATTCCGCAATCTTAGAATCTAATTCACGCAAATTACGATTTTCCGCAGACATTTTTGCCAACAATTTTGCAGAATTAAATACACTCGTCCCCAAAGAAACCTTGCCCTTTACTTGTCTAGAAACATCACCACTTTGTGAATCCGCACAAGCCGACACAGTTTTATCTTGTTCGAACTGTGTAAAGAAATCTTCAACAGACTTGTCTGAATTTGCAATAACTTCTGCGCGCAATTCTGCCAAACCAGCCGCAGTATCCGGCAAATCAGTTAACGATTCTATTGTTGTATCAATTGGTAAACATGCCATATCTGTACCACAAACCTTGCTTAATTGGTCACCAAAATAATTTATACAACCTTGCAACATTTGATAATCCATCTGTAACATCGCAGATTGAACAATTATATCAAACTGTGTTGCAGTCTTACATGATGGGAACATATTTTGTGGACAAAGTGCAGCGATTTCATACGGTTTTTTGCCAACACATTCCGGTTTTGAATAATCTTGACCACATTTTTCTTGCAAGCATTTATCAACATCGTTTTCACAGAATTTTGTCTGTAAATACCCCAATTTATCATTAACAACCGCTTGGAAACCAGGGATTATTTCATCGCATTCTGTGATAATTGGACAAATTCCCGCAGCAACATTAACATTCGTTAAACATTCTGCATTTGTTGATGTCGAACAACTTTCTTCCAAACAGTTTTGAACTTTTGATAAACATGTTGCACGTCTGTACTTGTCAGCATATTTTTCAGCTTCTGCCAAAACACTTTTCGATTCGACAGCCCAATCTTTCAAAACATCATTACGAACAGCCATACATTGATCCAAAACGTTTTCACATGCATTAGAACGACGTTCCAACAATTTCTTATCCAAACAATTTTCAAAATTAGAACCGCATCCACCCTTGTCTGCGATACATGCACGATATGCCAACAAACATTCACCACGATTATACTTGTTCGTTGTATCTAACATTTCCAAACGCGCCTTTCTGACTGCAGATTCCGCAATACGCTTATTAGATTCTGCGTTTGCCTTTTGATCTTTTAAATACGCATCATAATTTTTACAATCTTGTGTAATCATACGTGTATAAAGCATTGTTTCCATTTCAGCTTTATCAGCACAAGCATTCAATTCAGCTTGACAATATTTTGCAGCCATTTGATACAGACCATCACCCAATTCTACGTCTTCGCCCATATCACCACTGTCATCATCTTCGTCATCACTACCATTCAACCAAGACATAAAGTTTTCACTTGAAACCTTAGAATTTGAAGAATTTTCACCAAAGACTAATCTTGCCTTGGCACCCAGTTGTTCACGTTCAACACCTTCGGAAAATAATTTGTCCGCTTCCGCTTGAATAGCAAGAATTGTTCTTAATTTACCCTTGGCCAAATCTATGTTGTTAGAACAAGCACAACGTTCACCTTGACTTTCATCTAACAAACAAAATTCATCCATACAACTACGATATGCATCACGACAATCACCAGATGAAGTTGTTGCAACAGCTTCTTCAACAACAACCGGTGTAGTCACAACAGGTGCAGGTGTATCAATCACAGCAGGTGCACTGACCGATTCGTTTTTCGACACATTATTTGCAGCACTTGGCGAAACAGAAGGAACTAGTTGCGTCATTACTTTCACATCGGTCGCCCCCAGCGACAAACGCGCTGCAGCCTGGGATCCACGAGACATCATTCCAACACGCGCTTCGGATTCATTGCCACGGGTTGCGCCAAAAGCCATTCCTGGCAAAACCAATAAAATCGGTAAAATATTTTTCATTTTCATGTGATACATTCCCTACGTTGTTTTGTATTATTTTATCAAAAAATACAACCTGTTGCAAGCAGATAAAATTTTCTTGCAATTTTTTTATATGAAGAATATCATTTACCGTATAAAAAAATGGGGTTTATTTATGGCAAAAGATGATGTTATTGTTTTTTCTGGTACCGTTGAAGAAAGGTTACCAAACACAATGTTTCGTGTTCGTCTTGAAAATGGACACGTTATATTGGCCACAGTTTGCGGAAAAATGCGCAAGGCTCGCATTTGGGTTAATGTTGGTGAAAAGGTACACGTCGAAATGACACCTTATGATTTGGACAAAGGCAGAATAACTTTCGTTGAAAGAACTCATTCTGGCCCAGAATCAACCCAAAATCACCAATAAAAAAATTAATCCACATTCGTGTGGATTTTTTATTTTAATTTTTTTTTGAAAATAACCTTGATATAAATATTTTATTTTTGCTATCATCACATAAGAAGTATTGGGAATGAGAAAAATTTGTCTTGTTTTATCTGGTTTGTTTTTGTGTGGCATGTGTGACAATGCCATTGCTGCACGTACACAAAACGATAATTCTCAAAGACAGAATTTACGCACAAAATCAGAAGCGACAAACCGTTCTGTTTCGACAACCAGGACATCAAACACAGGCATAACACCACGTTCAACAACCGCACGAAATACATCAAATAAAATTGTGGTTGGTCGAAATAAACCAAAAAAAACAATCGTTGCACGTTCTAATTCACAGCAACGCACTGCACGTGCCGCTGCAACGGTTAAAACACGCACGTTTGGAACAAATTACGATTCGTGTCGTGATGCTTATTTTACATGTATGGATCAATTTTGTGCCACACAAAACGAAACTTATCGCAGATGTGTATGTTCTTCAAAATTAAAAGGAATCCAAAATCAAGAAAAACTTTTGTCCCAGACTTCTGAATCTTTGCAAGATTTTAATACATTTAATATAGATATGATTTCAAAAACGTCTAGCGAAGTCAAAGCGATGTTAACTGCATCAGATGGCGAATCCGCAATAAAAAAAGACAAATCTGACAGTTCTGCAACATTACAAAATATTTCCAGTGTTCTTGATAATACGAAAAAGAAAGCGCTGTCAACCCAGGGGACTCTTGATATTGCCGGGGACATAAAACAGATATGGGCTACAACTGATTTAATTGGTGGTGCAGATATTGCAAATTTAACTGGGGAAAATTTATTTAATGCTGTGCATGCGCAATGTTCCGAATTGGTGACAGAGGCTTGCGCGGATTCGGATTTAAAAATGGTTGCATCTGCATATGGTATATATATTGAAAATGATTGTGCATTGCTTGAAAATAATTTAAAAAATAAAAAAGTAAATGCAAACTCTGCAATACGTCAAACACGTCAAAAAATGCACAGTGCCAGATTGGAAAATTATGATGCACATAATTCTGCATCTATAAATGAATGTATTGCAAATGTCCGCAAAGATATTTTGGAAGATAAAGCATGTGGTCAAAACTATATACATTGTTTAGATTTTTCCGGAAAATATTTAAATATAACAACCGGAAAACCAATATATTCTGTTGATTTTTACCAACTGGAAAATCAAATTTCATTGTCTGGTGACATTTTGAAAAATAACAAAAACGCATCTTTTGTATCCATGTTAAATAAAAAACGAAGTTTTGCAGAAAAAGACCTTGATTTTTGTCGTGATGATGCAAATGATGTCTGGAATGAATTTCTAAGACAGGCCATTGTTGAAATATATCAACAACAACAAGAACGTGTCAAAACGGTCAAGGCAGAATGTTTACAGGTTGTAAATGATTGTTATTTGAACCAATCTAATCAATTGAAACAACTGTCAAATGAAACGTCCAAAATTAATTTAGGACAAACCTTGGAATTATCCGAAGAAATGTGCGCAGACAAATTAAACACATGCAGTAATTTGTACGGTGGTGGTTCACAAGGTCTGGAAATTTTAGTTGCAACAATGACTGGCATAACAGATGCGACAATTGAACAATCTTGCGTAAATCAGTTAACAGAATTTGCACAACAGATTTGTGCCGTTCCAGATAACGATACTGAACATTCATATCCATACGGTTGTCGAAAATATGCACCAGGTGAATCAAGATACGCAAGAAACGAAATGTGCAATACAAATTTTGTAAACCCTTTTTCACGTTCCGAACTTTTGACAACAAAACAAACATCTGCATTAAGTACTGTTTATTCACAAAATTGTATTGATAATATGCATACAAAACGATACAAAAAATGTAAAGCAGGATATTATTTATATGCACAACGAGTAGTAAATGATGAAATAACATGTCCTGGTACTGATGAAAATGAAATTTGTTATGAGCAAAATAGTGCCACAGAATGCAGATTATGTCCAGCAACACATATATGCGCAGGCGGAAAATCAGCACCGGTCGCTATAAATAAAGACATATACAACAATTGTGGCGAATATTATATTGGCAGTTTATATCAACAATTTGCAGTTTATGCTTTGCAAAATTGCAGAAGACCATCAGATACAACAAACGTATTATCAGAAAATTTGATAATGGAAATAGATTCTGTAATACAAAAGGTTCGCAATCAATTAACAACATCTTTATCCAAAGAATGTGAAAATCAAGACGGAACATGGGTTAACATCCCATGGACAGATACAAATATGAACGGTTATCACGATAAAACAGGTGATACATTACATACTGCCTTTTATACAACTACTGGTGCAAACACATTATGGGGTTATTGCAAAAATAAATCTGAATAAATAAAATAAAATAAAATAAAATAAAAAAACGACATTAAATGTCGTTTTTTTATTTTATGCAACTTTTTTTGTTTCTGCATATATCTCTACAGGTGCCTTTTTACCATTCACAACATCTGCATCAATAACTATTTCTTGTAAATCTTTCTTGTCTGGAGCATCAAACATTGGTTGCAACAAAATCTTTTCCAAAATTGAACGCAAACCACGTGCCCCTGTTTTTCGTTCTATCGCCATTTTTGCGATTGCTTGTAATCCATCTTTTGTGATTGTCAATTTTATACCGTCCATCTCTAACATTGCAGCATATTGTTTCACAATAGCATTTTTTGGTTCAGTCAAAATTTTAATCAATGCCGCTTCATCTAACGGCTGTAAAGTTGTGACAATCGGCAAACGACCAATCAATTCAGGAATGATGCCAAAACGCACTAAATCACTTGATTGAACATCATCCAATCTGTCTTTTTCTTCGCGTTCTTTTTTATCAGCGACATCTGCACCAAAACCAATACCAGCACGCGCAGATGTACGCGATGAAATAATTTTATTGAGGCCATCAAACGCACCACCACAAATAAATAAAATCTTACTGGTATCTAATTGAACAGTTGCTTCACCAGGGTGTTTTCGCCCTGCTCCACCGGCTGGTACATTTGCCACAGTGCCTTCAATTAATTTTAATAATGCCTGTTGAACACCTTCACCAGATACATCACGTGTCAAAGAAGGGTTTTCAGATTTACGTGATATTTTATCAATTTCATCAATATAGATAATTCCATGCTGTGCACGTTCAACATCAAAATTAGCATTTTGTAATAAACGAGTTAACACAGATTCAACATCATCACCAACATAGCCAGCTTCAGTCAAAGTTGTCGCATCTGCAATTGCAAACGGAACATCTAATACACGTGCCAAAGTCTGAGCAAACAAAGTTTTACCAGTACCCGTAGAACCAATCATCAAAATATTTGATTTCTGTATTTCTACATTTGACGCAACAGATGCGCTGTTACGTTTATAATGATTATAAACCGCAACCGCCAATGTACGTTTTGCATTATCTTGACCAATAACGTATTCATTCAAGAATTTATAAATTTGCGACGGTGTCGGTAATTCAGCAGAATCTTTTTTTATCTGGCTTTGTTTGTCATCTGCCATTATATCATTACACAAATTGATACATTCATCACAAATACAAACATCACGACCACTGACTAACTTTTTTACTTCATACACAGATTTACCGCAAAAACTGCAAAATTGCTGTGCATTTTCTGGTGTATTCTGTTTTTTATCATCGCTCATTTTTATAAACCTTGAATTAAATAATTTATTTACGTGTTAAAATTCCATCAATTAAACCGAATTTTTTAGCTGATTCTGCATCCATCCAATTATCACGTTCCATCGCATCAAAAACTTCTTTTTCTTTGCGTCCAGTAAAATCTGCCATTTTTTGCGTGATAAGTTTTTTCAATCTTTGACCTTCGCGCACAGAAATTTCCATGTCAGTAATCATACCTTGGGTGCCAGCAGATGGTTGATGAATCATAACGGTCGCATCAGGTAACAGAAAACGTTTACCCTTTGTCCCAGCAGCCAACAACACAGATGCCATAGATGCAACAACCCCCATACCAATTGTTGTCACATTTGGTTTGATATATTGCATAGTATTCATAATAGCCAATCCAGCATACACTTCACCACCAGGCGAATTAATATACAAAGAAATATCAGCATTAGGATTTTCAGATTCCAAAAATAACAATTGTGCCACAATAGTGTTCGCCATATTAGTTTCGATTGGTCCGGAAACCATGACAATTCTATCACGTAACAGACGTGAATAAATATCAAACGAACGTTCACCTTTTGGTGACTCTTCAATAACAATAGGTACTAATGACATAACAAACCTCTTTATTTATACACCAATTATAACACGGATTTACCCGATTCGCCAATTTTATATAAAAAAACAAAGTGGAGTTATTCTCTTTCTCTGGACTTTGAAAAAATTAAAGAATCGCACTTACCAACACACTTTGCCCACGAATCCATCGGGATTCGTTTTTCAAGTATATAACCGTTACGTTTCGCGACACTTTCAGATAAAATATTTCCCGCATCTATTTCCAGTATAATTTTATCAAATCCAAATTTAAACAATTGTGTGCTAAGTGCATACAGTGCTTCACTCATAAAACCTTTACCGTTTTCTGATTTAATCAACCAATAACCAATTTTACAACTTTTACAATCTTTGTGAAACATATTAACGTCAAAGAAACGGATTCGTCCTATGAATTTATTATCTTTGTAAATACCAAACAAAACACCCCTGTTTTGCGCTTTTTCTGCATATTTGAAACCCAATTCTTTATATACAGCATCCACACTGTTCAGATATTCAAAATGTCCCTGCCATGCTTCAAGATAATCACGATTTTTTTCAATAATATTAAAAATCATTTTTGCATTTTCATTAGTTTGTGGGACAACGCGTAATTCTAATCGCATTGTTTTGATTGTACCTGGAAAATTAGATAATGGTTTCATATATATTGATCCTTTTATCGTCATGATAAAATTTATTTATTTAAAATCAATGATTTTATTCCTGGTAATTCTTTGCCTTCGATAAATTCAAGGAATGCGCCACCACCCGTTGATACGTATGTCATATCATTAAAAACACCGCAATCGTTCAATGCCGCAACAGTATCACCGCCACCAACAATACTTTCCAATTTTCCCATTTTTGTAAAATGTGCCAAAGAACGTGCAAAATCAAACGATGCGCGTCCCCAAACATTGCCCCATTCTGCCATACCAAATGTTCCATTCCATATAACAGTTTTTCCATTTTTTAATAATTCGATGTTACGTGCGATTGTTTTTTCACCATCATCCATTATTACATCATCATCATGAACATCATTAACATCGCGATTGATACGTTTTTCATTTTTATCAAAACTTTTCCCAACTCCTTTGTCCAAAGGCAACAATATTTCACAGTTATTTTCTTTTGCTAATTTGATTATCCCCAGCGCAACTTCCGCCATATTTTCTTCATACAACGAATCGCCAACAGGCGCACCAACTGCAAAATTAAATGTTGTTCCCATTGCACCACCAACAACAATTTTATCGGTGATTGTTACCAATTTTTTCAAAACACCGATTTTTGTTGAAACTTTGGCACCACCAATAAAAGCAATTAATGGCCGCTTTGGTTTTTCCATAACATGTGAAATATTTTCAATTTCTTTTTCTAATAACAATCCCGCAAAAGATGGTAAATATTTTGTTATACTGACAATACTGGCCGCAGCACGATGCGATACAGCAAAAGCATCATTTACATATAAATCAAAACCATCCGATAATGCAGATGCAAACGAATCGCTGTTTTCTTCTTCATCACTGTAAAAACGCAGATTTTCCAACAATACTACGTCACCATTTTTCATATTCTGCAAAAAGTCTTTTTTTAAACAATCGTCAACAAATGGGATATTCATATATTCTGCAATAATACGTAAAGACAGTTTTTCATCTTTGTTACCTTTTGGACGCCCCAAATGCGAACAGATAACAACACGCGCACCATTTGACGTTAAATATTTAATCGTAGGCATACTTGCATCAATACGAAAAGTTTCTGTTATTTTTCCATCAACAATTTGAACATTAAAATCGTCACGCAATAAAACGTATTTTCCTTTGACATCTGTATCTTTAACATTACGAATTTGCATTTTTTTCAATCCTTTCCTTAACAGGTCTAAAAGTTTTTCTATAATGTTCATTTATACCATATTTTTCAATAGCTTGCAAATGTTCCTGGGTTGGATACCCACTGTTTTTATTCCAATTATACTGTGGATATTGCAGGGCCAATTCCCGCATAATTTTATCACGTGTCACTTTGGCCAGTATTGATGCTGCCGCAACAGAAAGTGATTTTGCATCTCCTTTGACAACACATACACCGATTAACCCCTTTGGCATTTTATTTCCATCAACTAAACAATATTCAACATCAATATTCAATGCGTTTACAGCACGCGCCATCGCGGTTAATGATGCCTGTAATATATTTAATTCATCAATTTCAGATGCACTGCATTGTGCAACCGCCCAAAATATATTCGGGTTATTTACTATCCAATCATACGCGATATTGCGTTGTTTTTCAGTCATCTGTTTTGAATCAGAAATAAGTGGCATATCATCAAAATCATATTTCTTGAAAACAACAGCAGCCGCCACAACCGGACCACAAAGTGGGCCACGCCCTGCTTCGTCTAAACCAGCAACTATTTCTTTGCCACAATTTTTTTCAATTGAAAAATCAGGTACACTTCGCATAACTATTTACAAAGAGATTTTATTAAAAACATCATTTCGTACATATTCATCTTCACTGTTATATAATGGCCAATGCCCATCAGCTAATTCTTGCAATGCAGTCAGTGGCTGATTAAGACGTGCACGATACAACCATAAATTAGATATAACGCGTTTAATATAATTACGTGTTTCGTATGCAGGAAAACTTTCAATATATAACAACGGATCAGATGTTGAAAAACTTTTTTCAAATTGAACTAAATTCCCCATGCCTGCATTATATGCAACCAACATTTTTATAATATTATTTTGAATTAATTGATGTTGTAATAAATCGACAATATATTGTTGTCCCAAAAACATGTTATGTTCAGGATTCGACATGTCTATATCAGATAATTTTACATCATTTTTGCGCGCTACACGTTTTGCAGTATTTGGCATAATTTGCATTACCCCATTTGCACCTGCTGTTGATTTTGCATTTTGTTTAAAACCACTTTCTTGTTTTGTAATCGCCAACAACAAAGCCCTGTCGATAGACCAACCACCCATTGGTTCCCAATTTGGCAATGGATATTGTGCAGAATAAATAATATCATCATTTATTTCTATAACCCCCCTGTCACGCATAACCCCAGAAACCAAAATAGATACACTGGGCAAACCATACAACGAAGACACAGCATTAACGGCATGCAACATTTTGTCTGAAGATTTTGATGTGACAAGATATTTTAAATATTGTTCTGCCCTGTCCTTGCGACCAACCTGAATCAAAGCCAGTGCTTTTTTGCCGTATTTACTTTCACGCAAAGTGACAATATCTTCATCCGAACAATCTTGATCAAAAAATTCATATTCAGGTTTTTCACCCAACATAGTTGATGCCAAAGCACCATAAAAAGACATAGGATGTGTTGCTGCGATTTTCCAATATTTTTTTGCACTTGATGTTTCACCACTTATGTCTGCTGCACGTCCCGCCCAGAAAGCCGCTTCTGTTTTACGTGCATTATTAATTTGTGTTAAATCTAGAATTTTACTGAAATATTTAAAAGCTTCACTATATTTTTGTTCTTTGAAATAAATCAATCCCATTGACCATAAACCATATTCTGATTTTGCGTCACTTGCAACAAATCCCCACTTTTTTGCTAATTCATATTCACCATTCGTGTAATATAAAAAAGATAAACGTCCCGCCAGACGACCATAATCAGATTCAGCTATTTTTGATTTAAAAGATTTATCTTCAAGAATATTACGTGCATTCTTTGATGAACCAGAACGAACAGCGCGTTTAAATTTATCAATTATTTTTGTCACTTTATTATCATACTTTTTCACAGTCCATGTTTCAGATTGTGCAGTTTCGATATAATCTTTGCCGGAAACAATATGTGGCAAAACCGGTTTACGTACAGATGCCTTTTTTATTCCAGCCATTTTTGCCATTCTGTCTGCGCCTGGCATATCATAATATTTATCCATCCAGGTTTTTAATTCTGCACCACGTGTATGATATGTTTTTGATGTATATCTTTGATATAAAACTTCATTCATCAAAGATTTATCAACCAATTTACCTTCGATTTTTTTTGCGGTTTCTATTTTTTCTTTATCTTGTAAAATGAATATTTGCGCATACCTGGCAGCATCTTCATCTGACAAAACATCAACAGATTCAAAAGCCCATGCAAAATGCACGCAAAAAATCGCTATTAAAAACACCAGTATTTTTTTCATATTCAGAACAATGACGTCTTTGGTAATTTGCAAACGATAGCGTCTTCGTCTGCTTCGGGAATTTGGTTAATAATTTTCTTAAAATCAGAAACACGTGAAAATTTTCTGTACACAGAAACAAATCTGATAAAAGCAATCGGATCAAGATTTAACAAAGAATCAGATACCATTTGACCGACCTGGGCACTGGTCACAGTATCATCAGCACTTTCCGTTTCTAAACGACGTTGAATAGATGCGACCAATTTTTCAATTTGTTCGTTTCCAACATCACGATTACGACATGCCAGTTTAATTGAACGAAATAATTTTTCCCTGTCAAAAGGTTCTGTCTTTCCACTGTTCTTTACAACGATTAAATCACGCATTTGAATACGTTCAACCGTAGTAAATTTTGCACCACACTGATTACAAACACGTCTGCGACGAATAATCGCATCACCAATATCTGGGCGGGAATCCGCCACCCTGCTGTCTGTAGAATTACAATATGGACATCTCATAATTAATAAGATTAGAAAAAATTCATCAATATGTAAAGAAGATTTTATATATAAAAAAATTGCTTTTTAAAAAAAAACAAGTGTATTTTTTTCATCCTTAACCCCTATGCGCTTTTTTATAGGGTCAAAATATGATAAAATACAATGAAATAAACAAGACCCGACGGTCCAGAGCGAGAGAAAAAAAATGCAAAAATATTTGAACCAAATTTTGTGCGGTGATTGCATCGAAATTATGCGCAAAATTCCTGATGCATCAGTTGATGCAATTTTTGCAGATTCTCCGTATAACTTACAACTGGGTGACAAAACATTATACAGACCCGAAGATCAAACGGCCGCACGTGCTGTGCGCGACAGTTGGGATGCATTTGAATCAAATGCACAGTATGATGAATTCACACGTCAATGGATGTACGAATGCAAACGTATATTAAAACCAAATGGTGCGATGTGGGTTGTTGGTTCTTATCACAACATATTCCGTGTTGGTTCTATTTTACAAGATATGGGATTTTGGATTTTGAATGACATTGTCTGGGTAAAAACAAATCCTATGCCGAATTTTCGTGGAACACGTTTTACAAATGCACACGAAACTTTGATTTGGGCAATACCAACCAAGACAGGAAAATACACATTTAATTACGAAACCATGAAAAAATTAAATGGTGGCAAACAAATGCGTTCTGATTGGGATATAAATATATGTCTGGGTGAAGAACGTGTCAAAGACAAAGACGGTAAAAGTTTGCACAACACACAAAAACCAATGGATTTGTTACGTCGTGTTATTTTGGCATCTACGAAACCAGGCGATGTAATTTTGGACCCATTTGTTGGTTCTGGAACAACTGCCGCAGCAGCGAAAGAACTGGGCCGTCAATTTATTGGTATAGACCGCGAAGAAAAATATGTCACCGCTGCACGTCAACGCGTTGATAATATAACACCAATTGATTTGTCTGATATTGAAGTAACGAAACAAAAACGTGATGAAATCAAAGTTGCATTTCATGAATTGATTGATTCTGGATTGCTTTATGTTGGACAAACTTTGGTTGGTCCACGTGGTGACCGTGTTATGATAACACATGATGGTCAATTAACACATACATTATACGGCAAAGCATCCATTCACGTTATGGCTGCCCGTATTCAACACAGCGTAAGTTTTAATGGTTGGGATTATTGGTCTGCTGAAAAGCAAGACGGTTCCCTGGTTCCAATTGACGAATTACGTAAATATGTCCGTGGCATAAAACAAAATATGAAACAAGCCGCGTAATTTTTCAAAATATATTTTTATTTTTCCCACGCAGAACATGCACAGCCTAAAACCGCCAAACAATGTTTTTATTCGTATTGTTTAAACGAATTCAAGATTGCCTTTTGCTCTTCAATTTCTTTAGAAAATTTTTCAGATGACTTTCTGCCGTTATAATAATTTTTTAAATTATGAACATCATTATAGTCAGTTATAACAGCATCACGAGTTTCGGGATTATGCAAAATAACCGCCCCATCTTTAAAAGACAAAATACAAATTTTATTTTTCCAAACTTGGTCTTGGTTATTAAAATGCACAAGTTTATTTTCTGGATTATTTATAATATTTTGTGCAATTTTTACTAATGATTTCTTAAAGTTATCTTGTGTCATTTTATACTCCTTGTTTTATTTGATCTTGATACCACAATTGTACAACAAACGGTCGTTTTTAGATTATGCATATAAGAGTAAAATCAAAAACAAAAAAACCCAGAAATCTGGGGAAAACTATTTTCTAGTTTAAGAAAAAAACATATTGCAACAAACGACCGTTTAAAATGGAATATTTTTATTCAGTTTTCCGCAGGTTATACCAAAATTCTAAAGTTACATAATACAAACATCTTTCTGGAATAATCAGATAAAAATACCCCCGATAATAATCGGGGGATTAATGATTGTATTTTTTGTTTCTTATTCTATTCCATGTGATGATGCAGTAGAATAATTCACCACACACACACTGCCAGAAAGTTTACATGCACCAGATACTAATTCGTATCTATTGTCAACTTTCAAGTTGATTTGTACCTTTGAGCATTCCATCAACTTGCTGTTGAATTGACTGCATGCTTGTTCCCATGACGCACGGTCTGTAACAACAGATGTTGGCGATACTGTATCTGGCAATTTCAAATTCCATTTCACATAGAAATCTTTCAAAGAATCTATGGTGAACGATTTACCCAACGCGACAGAATTTAATCCATCACCAACCTTGCAGGTAATATTGTTCTTTTCTACAAAAGCTGTAATCGCAGTTGCCAATCCACCAGCCGCAGCACCAGTTGCAGCACCGATTGCAATACCTTTGCCGATTTCTTTGCCCTTGCTTAATTCTTTTTCTGTTTTTGCCAACACTTTCTTGTCAACAACAGGTGCGATTTCATCCCAGAATCTGCTGAATTGATTGATTTCATTTTTAATTTCATCTGTAGTAACGCATCGACCATTATGATTACAGTATGGCAAATCAGGATTACCGGTTCTGTCAAGTGCAAGACCTATTTGCAATGGTACAAACAAACATTTATTAACGTATTCCGTAATCTCTTGAATTGTAAAATCACCATTACACGAAATACCACCAGTGCAACTGACTTTATTACCATTTTGTTCGAATTTAATTGATTCGTATGTAGTCCATTTTGGGACATTAACACCATCCTTAACCTCCGACAAATGTGTTTCACAGTAATCTATAGCGCTGCGATACAAATTAATTTTTGAACGCAAATTATGTATTGCTTGACATTGTTCTTTGTTTAATTTGTAATAATCTACATTATCAAACAATTTGTTTCCAGATATTTTTACCTCTTCTCCTTCGCCGGTCACATTAATATTGTCATACAAATATGTTTCCAGAACTTGGTTATTGTATGTTTTTGCAACCTGGGTACCCAATTTCTTACGATACGTTTCATTATCGCAAGGGTCACCATACAAAGAACTTTCAGCCTCATCCGCAGCATCTTCAGCGGCTCGTTTCTTTTTATTATACGCCCCAGCACCCGCAGCAGCACCAATCGTAGTTCCCAATACTGCACCACCAGGCACAGCAATCACAGCAGCAGTCTTGGTATCATTCAACAAAGATTTGAAATCAAACAATTCTTTGTTGCAATTAAATGAAGAACCAGCTTTTTCCCAAACCTCCGCCGGATTATCGTCACCGATTGCACCGAACAACCAGCTGTTTGTGATTAATTTATCTTTGTTATACGCAGCAACGCGAATCAAACATTCAGCCTTGCTTGCATCCCAACGTGCATAATGTCCACGGTTTCCATCATATCCAGTAGTGTTAACCTCTTTACCTTGCGGATTATTTTTGGACAAAGCTGCCTTATCTTGACGATTATATGCACCAACTTTGTTATTATATTCTGTATTCACAGCATTTGTATCAGACACAGCAGCAAACGAAGAACCGTATGTATTTCTGTCCAACAACAAACAAGTATTTTCAGCCTGGTTAGGTGTTAAACCTGTTCTGCGTAAAACAAAGTTGTAATATTCTGGTTGAATAACGCGTGAATTAAAGTCCAACCAAACATCCGTAAATGCACCATATACATTACGACAATCCAAACGAACATCACGAATACATCTGTCAACCTGGGCCTGACATAACTGCATACCACCCATGATAGAATTACGAACGTCTTCGTTAAACAAATCGTTCAAACCACCTTGAAGTGCACCAGTGTTCACACAATTCAAAATATCATCCATACACATTGCAACCGTGTATTCAGAATTTCTTACACCACCATCTGGACATTCAGCAACAGGAGTATTTCCATTATCGCCATTATTACCATTATCACCATTATTGCCGTTGTTGCCATTATTACCATTACCGTTATTATCCGGTGTCACATAAGTGTGTACATAGTTAGCCTCTGCCGGTTGACCTATTGTAGTCACTGCAGGATTACCAATCGTTGTCAAGCCAACAGTTGGCATAGTTGGCATACGCAAAGGCATTCCGCCATTCATTTTGCCAACACGGCCATTATCCGCAGCATTTGCACCATAACAAGCCGCAATTACAGCCATACTAACCACTGATTTCCCGAATAATTTTAGCATTTTCATATTCTTTCTCCCAGATTCTTTTGTACCATTATATCATATAACCAAGATTAAAAAAAGTATTTTTTAACAAATATTTCCACAATTTTAATTTTTTTATTTAATATTGACAAATCTATTAAATTGTCTATAATAACAATATGAAGAAAATTCTAGATTTTTTCAAAAGCAACACATTGACAGTCAAATGGACAGTTGGCTATTTCTTGACATTGTGGGTTATTTTAAAAGTTTTATTTAAATTTGACATGTTCAGTGCGCATTATTGGGACAGATTTTTTCATGCGACATTACATGGCTTTGGTGGTTTTGTTTTTGGCACATTAATATACAGTGCGATACCAATCTATATTGCATCCGTTATGATTATTTATCGAACCAAAGCACCAATTATAGAAATTCCGTTTTTAACCAAAGCATCTGGTTTTGTACAATCACTTTTTGCCAAGAAAAACGAATCGGAACCAATTCCAGAAACAACCGCGGAACCTTTGCCAGAACAAGAACCCGCCCCAGAATATCCTGACGATTTGCCACACGAATTACGTGTACCATTTATGCGTGCAAAAAACCATTTACCATTGGCCAGAGGCATATCTGTTTATAACAAACCAAAAAAATTAACAGAACCAAACACACCACAAGAAATAATGAACAATAATACAGAAAATATACCACTGCCAACCGATTTCGACATATCGGACACAGATGAAACAACAAACGATTTTTCTGTACCTACATTTACAGATATAAATTTTGATGAACCAGTAATTGAAAAAACACTTGAAAATAAAACGACAAAATACTTGGCATCAAAAAACATAGAATTTGAAACATACCAAGAATTTGTCGCCACAGAAAAATATGTCATATACGAACACAATGATAACGATTTCTGGATAATGGATGATGATACATGGTTTGCAGCCGGTAAACAAATCGATAATCCAACCATTGAATTGCTAGATTTAGCAAAACAAAATGGATTAACACCTGTTCTTTACCTTGAATCACAAAACATCATGGACATCGATGAGATAATAAAAAAATTTGAAGACAAAGGCATCCATGTAATAAAAAAATTGGATGAAATATATTAAAAAATCCCCCGAATAATCGGGGGATGTATTTACTTCGCCACCTTTATTATATTTGATGGTTGTGTACCGTTTAATAAATTATCTTTACTATACGTCACTGTCTTTTGGCCATCTTCTACGAATTTACATGCAGCACCACAAACACATTGATTTTTATACTGAGCAAATCCATCAGAATCTGTAGTGTCTTTCTTTTCACCTCTTTTTCCACTTAAATAACGTCTAAATTTATGTGTGGTTACAGAACATTGATCTGAAACTTTATTATACACAGCCGTTATTGTCTTATATTCAGAAGCACAACCATGTTTGCTAGGTTCTTCTTGCGAACCGGATTCTTTGGCTTTACATATAGATTCAAGAACTTCATCATCTTTTGCATCATTTACTTCTTTATTTGCTGTTGCAGTAGCCATTCTGTCTGTTAATTTCTTTGCAAGTTCTGGAACCTCTTTACTGTTAAGATCAGTCAAAGCTTTATTGTATGCTTCCCATAAACGATTCAACAAAGCATCCGCAATATCCAATCTTGCACTGTTTGTCAAATTAGCAAATCTTGCGACTTTACCAAAGTCTTCGTTAGCTTTCGTGCTATCATTCTCACCTTTTGTATCTTTAATTTCACGACCTTGGATACATGCAACTACTTTCGGGTCCGATTCAATCTGTTGAACCTTTGATTTCCATGCATTGTTTAACATATCAACAATTTTAGTAGTTTGTCCATCAGAAACAGTCGAACTAAATATATTTTCCGTAGAACTAGCTTCAGAGCTGTACGATATTTTTGCTATTTCTGGTCTACCTGTAATCATTACAGAATAACTGGTATTCAATATCTCAGAATCATTAAGTACCGATGGGTCAGCTTTACAATCGTTTTGATCATTAGTTTTACACAGTTGAACACTTAATAAATCTGTCACAGCTTCTGTGGATAAATTCGCATTTGGACAACCTGTTTTATCACCACACGCGGCAACTATTGCATCATCAACAGCTTTTTGACAAGTTGTCAACAAATTGTTATCAATTTGCAATGAAAGTCCCTTTGCAATTTTATCAATATAATCATCAATTGCACTTACACCTTCTTCACCATCTTTGTTTGTTCTTGCTTCGAATTTAGTTTGACATGCAATTAATTTTTCTGGTGGACATAAACTACGAATCGTCGCTGAGTCAAACCCAATACACCCAGAATAGTCCGCACCACATCTATCTTCTGAAGTAAGACATTGTTTGATTTCCTTGGTGCATTGGTCAACACGAAGAGAAGCAAGCTTAGCCTTAACATATTCCATAACCTGGTCACCTGTACCAGCAACAGAACAACGTTCAATTTGAGGTTTACAAATATTACCAACGATTTCTGGGTTAGATAAACACATATCATAATCAGCAGATTCTTCATCTGGCCACTGTGCAGCACAACCCTTTTTGTAACATTCAACGATATTGTTAACACAGTTCATACGTCTGTCTTGTTCTGCGATAACCTCGGCAGATTTAAGTGTCGGTGCAATCATTTTAAGATAAGAAGCCCAAACACCCTTGCGGACATTTTCGCACTGTTTAAGAACAGATTCACAGATAGGAGCTTTGTCAGTCAGCATAGCCAAAGTATTAGCAGACACCCCAATAGCAGACGCAGATGTCTTGATTTGTGCAGTTTTAACCTTTTTATTTCTGTCTGCATCTGTTGTTGCACTTGTAGTATTCATCAATAAAACAGTATCATCTGCAACACACCCTGTATAATCAGCACCACATTTTGCTGTTGTCTGCATACATTGATCAAACGCGACAACACAATCACCTTCGGTTGTGTATTTATTTTTATTTTTCACATCTTCCAACACTGCATCACGAACAGCTTTTTGTGCAGTTTGCAATTTTTGTGCAGATTCAGCTTTCTTTTGTTTCAAGCTGTTTTCGTATCCCGTACAATCACTTCTGATTCTTTGTGCATAGGTCATTTGCAACATAGACGCACTGTCTTTACATTGTGTTGGCAATTGTGTTGTACAAAGTTTGGCTGCTTCACGATGTAAATCGTCACCTTTCTTGTCAGACAAATCATTAGCAATCTTGGTTCCGTTATTAGTACCAGAATCAAAATCGAAATCATCGTCATCAAACAAACTTGAATTATTCCATGCAGATAAATCAAGCGTTTTCTTTTTAGCAGCTGTTGTTTCTGCTTTTTTTCCATCAGCGGTTATTTCACCTTCGATAGATTTTGTACGCGATTTAATTTGATCAGCAAATTCACCCATTTCAACGGTTTCAACACCTTCAGTGGCGATTCGCATACTCTGTTCATCCAGTTTCATAATTTGTTCCAGAATTTCGTCCAATTCTGTGATTTTATCACTGCACTGGCAACGACCACCAGACGCGTTATCCAACATACAGAAAGCATCCATACATCCATAATATGCGTTTTGACATTCCTGGCTGATTACTGTATTTTCAGTTGCAGCAGCAACCTTGGTTCCCATATTAATAGCCTTTTTAGTTGCAGCAGCACGCGCAGCCATTGGCGTACCAGGCGCCTTGGCATCAGCACCGCCCGGTACAGCAGACCCTGAACCACCAGCACTGGTACTTTTTTGACGTGTTCTGGTACCACCGTTTACATTTGGCACAGAAGGATTTTGTTGTTGTGCCGCAACATTAGAATTAACAGCCTTTGGCATCGCAGCAGCACGTGCCTTTGCAGCCGGTGCACCACCTGGGGTTCCACCACCACGACGAGCAGCCGCAAAAGCCCCAAAATCTGCCACACACAAAGACAAAGCAACCATCATAAACAGTGATTTACGCATAAAAAACTCCTTTCCTTTTCCGTAAATTTTATCATAAATCACAATATCGCACAAGTATTTTTTATGCAAAAAAACATATTTTTATAAAAAAAATGCCGCCCAACCGGACGGCATTTATCAAAAGCAAATATTATTTGCCAGTTGCACGACGTTTCACGGCAACAGTTTTCTTGGCACCACTGGCTTTTGGTGCAGCAGCTTTCTTTTCAGCAGCAACTTTGGCTGTCTTTTCTGCTTTTGGTGCTTTTGCTGTTTTTTCTGCCTTGACAACAGGTTCTACTTTTTCAGCTTCAACTGTTTTTGGTGCAGATTTTTTTGCATTTTCGTCACGATCAACTAATTCGATAATTGCCATTGGTGCCGCATCACCATAACGGAATCCTGCTTTCAATACGCGTGTGTATCCGCCTGGACGTTTTGCATAACGTGGTCCCAAAACAGTGAACAATTTTTTAACTGTTTTTTCAGAACTATTACCCAGTTCAGATGCAGTCAAACGACGATTTGCAACACTGTCAACTTTTGCGCGAGTAATCAATTTTTCGACTACACTGCGTAAATCTTTTGCCTTTGGCAAAGTTGTTTTAATTTGTTCACGTTCAATTAAATTTTTCGCCAAACCAATAAACAAGGCCTTGCGAGCATTAGTATCGCGATTAAAGGTGCGATGTGCCATCATATGTCTCATTTGATTACTCCTTTTGTTTCTGCCCTGCTCTGTTTCACAGGGATTTTTGAGACACCACAACCAAAAATTTCTTTCTGAATCGTGGATATTTTTGTTTCTTTTTTCTTACCCCTTGCAGAGTGTAAGAAAACTGTAAGAACGTGTCAGTTGGAAGTGTTTGAAGGTTCACAGTGCAGTAAACCTATATAAGAACCGCCAAACACAACAAATGACATATTATCACAATTTTATTTGTATGGGTCTTCGTATTTTTTAGCCAATTCAGAAACATTTTCTGGTGGCCATCCTGGTACTTCCATACCCAAAGACAATCCCATAGCTTCCAATTGAGCCTTGATTTCGTTCAAAGACTTACGACCAAAGTTTGGTGTTTTCAACATGTCATTTTCAGTCTTTTGAACCAATTCACCCAACCAGTTAATCTTGTCGTTTTTCAAGCAATTTGTTGCACGAACAGACAATTCCAATTCGTCAACATGTTTCAACAATTTTGGATCAAATGGCAAAACATCTTTTGCTTTTTCATCGTCACCATCAATGCTGATTTGTGTTGGATCTTCAAAATTGATGAATACAGTCAATTGATCTGTCAAAATACGTGCAGCATACGCGATTGCATCTTCTGGTGTGACAGAACCATTTGTTTTCACAGTCAATTCCAATTTATCATAATCTGTGCTTTGTCCAACACGAGTTTGTGAAACATTAGATGCAACATTCAAAATTGGGGAATAGATTGAATCTACTGGAATTGTTCCCAATGGTAAATCAACCGCGTTAACAGATGCAGGAACATAACCACGACCAGATGCCAATGTTATTTCCATATCCAAAGATGCGCCGTTATCCAAAGTGCAAATTTCTGCATCTTTGTTCATAACTTCGACACTGCCGCTTGTTTCAATCATGCCAGCAGTAACAACAGCAGGACCTTTGACTTTCAAGATTGCTTTGTGTTGACCTTCGGTCAAAGCCTTGAAATAAACACCTTTTAAATTCAAGATAATGTCAGTGATATCTTCACGAACACCAGCCAAACTGCTGAATTCATGTTGAACACCATCAATCTTGACATAAATTGGTGCACAACCCTGCAACGAAGACAACAATACACGACGTAATGCAGTTCCAAGTGTCAAACCAAACCCCTTTTCCAAAGGTTCAGCGATTAAAGTTGCAATATTAGGATTTTTTTCATCGACTTTGATACTTAACTTTTTTGGCTTAATCAAAGTCATCCAGTTTTTTTCAATCATTTTTATACTCCATCAGGCTTAGTTTATTATTTTCACCAGATTCACGCACTGTTCATCACAACGCGCCCGCAGATTCTATATCAAAAAATCAGAAATGTCAAGCACGGATTAACCGCCATTACCGATACTAATCGGGTTAGCTAAAAAAGAGCCAAAAAATACTGGAAATGAACCAGACCAACTAGTACTTTTCCGTTTTTTTAGTCTCGATAAATCAATATGTCCAATTATCAAACCGTCTGGCCAAGAAAAATCGCAATTTGAACCGACACACATTTTACCGACTTTTTTATGGCAAACGTTCCCGTTTCCGCTAGCATCAACACAACCTAAACCATTTTCTTTATCATAACATGTACAAGAATCATCTGTACATCCGGTCGTATAACCAGTTGAACAATATTCACAAGCAGACGCGCCACCACCACTGGATGTAAAAGTTCCAGCACCACATACCGCAACACCGTATTTAGGACTGTTTTCTACTATAAAAGCATCGTTACAATTTCGTGCAGCACCATTACCATCTGCCGGGCAAGAAAAACCTGGTGAACATAACTCATATCTAGTTTCCACCTTACAATACCCTGCCCCATATATATTACATCCAACATTTACATTGCCACTTACAACAACATTATTGTTTGCCGCGCAAGTTTTACAGGTTGTTTGACCGGTTGTATCTTGATAATACCTAACAGTACTACCATTTACCTCTGTATCAGTACATTCAGTTTTTTGTCCACCGGTACACGCATACCCTACTGGACAAGTTTTGCATTCATTGTTTTCAATATAATTACCTGCTGCGCAAGTTTTACAGGTTGATTTACCAGTTTCATCTTGGTATTCACCATTGCTTGCGTTGCATTGTGTTTTGTTTCCATTTCCAGTGCACATATACCCTTCTGGACAAAGGTTGCATTCATTGTTTTCAATATAACTACCTGCTGCGCAAGTTTTACAGGTTGATTTACCAGTTTCATCTTGGTATTCACCATTGCTTGCGTTGCATTGTGTTTTGTTTCCATTAGTACACATATGACCGACCGGACAAGTTTTGCAGGTAGAACCTTCTTTATAAAACCCACCATCCATACAAGCGACACAAGTACCGTCTGTTTCGCTTAAAAATGTATCATTTTCACAAGTTTTACAGCTTGATTGACCAGTTTCATCTTGGTATTCCCCATTACTTGCATTACATTGTTGTTTTGTTCCATTAGTACACATATAACCGACCGGACATATAGTACAATAATCTGTAAAAAAATTTTTCTGAATGCGGATTTTATGTGCATACAAACCATAAAGCAGACAACCTTCTCCTTGTAAATCTTCTCCATTAACAACAAAGGTTAACTGCATCGCAACACATCCAAAAGACTTGCTAACTGAACCTTCGGTGTATATTTCAAACTCCTCATCATCATTACAATTTTGCTTACAGCCCACACCAATAGCATCGGCTTCTTTACCGTCGTTAGAAAACACCACTTTTCTGTTGCAAACTGAACATTGTGATTGCCCCTCTGTATTTGTGTATTGTTTGCTAAATGGGTCGCATGGTGTTTTTATACCATCACTACACGCATACCCTACTGGACAATCAAGACAATCAGAGCCTGATAAATATTCACCAGAGTCACAAGTGGTTTCATCTTCGGCATACACATTTTGGACGACACTCATCACGAATATTGATAAAAAAATCAATCGCAAAAATTTCATAATCTAAAAGATTCCTTCCGTTCCATTTATTAAATTTTATGATAATAATTTTCTTGTTTTTGTGCAACAATTTTTTTCATAAAAAAAAACACCGCCAAAACCGGCGGTGTAATTTTTGTTTATTACAAATGCGTTATTAAACACGACGAACTTTCTTTGGACGGCACCCGTTGTGTGGAATACGTGTCGTATCTGTGATTGATTGAACAACCAATCCTGCATTTGCTAAACCACGTACTGCTGATTCACGACCTTGACCAATACCGCGCATCAAAACATCAACAGTTTTCATGCCCATTTCTGCAACTTTCTTGCCAACAGCATCAGCAACAACAGTTGCAGCATAAGGTGTAGATTTTTTTGCACCTTTGAAATTATTAGCCCCAGCAGTTGCCCATGTCAAAACAGCACCGCTTTGGTCTGTGATTGTTATACGTGTGTTATTATTTGTTGCAACCACATGTGCAATACCATGTGATACTTTTTTTACAACTTTCTTTTTTGATTTTGTAATTGCCATTTATTTTTTCCTTTGATTAGATGTCTTCAATTAACTATCGTGTTAATCTCTACCCAATTAAACTTATTTACCCTTGGTCGCAGAACCTGCAACAACAACGCGTTTACCCTTGCGAGTACGTGCATTTGTTTGTGTGCGTTGACCACGAACTGGTAAACGATTACGATGACGAATTCCGCGATATGTTTTCAAATCTTGCAAACGTTTAATGTTCATTGCAACTTCGCGACGAACGTCACCTTCTACTTTAAAGTTTTGTTCAATATAATTTGAAATTTTGATAACATCTTCGTCTGTTAAATCTTTTGCGCGCAGACCGTCTTTCAATTTCAATGCAGAACAAATCTGTGCAGATTTAGCCGGCCCAATACCATGAATGTATTGCAACGCAATTTCAATGCGTTTTTCGGACGGGATGTTAACACCTGCTATACGTGCCATCTTTTATTTTCCTTTATTTTTTTATGTTTTTTCGAATGTTTCCATTCAACCCTGCACCCAAAAAATCCACACGTTCTTTTGAATGCACATCGATTTTTACATTAATCAATTTTATAATGCATTAATGCAAAAATCAAATCTTGTTTTGTTTCCAACTATCCGCGGAAACGCCCCTTCTTTTGCATCTTGTTTACAACACCAGTATATTGTTTTTCAACCAAATATGATTTTATTTGATTCATTGTATCCAATACAACACCGGCGACAATCAAGACACTGGTACCACCAATCATTAATGGCATTCCACCACGTGTATTCAATATAATTGGTAATACGCAAACTACAATCAAATATACAACACCGATTGCAGTTGTACGTGACACTACACCATCAAGATAGTGCATTGTTTGTTCCCCAGGACGAACCCCTGGAATATATCCACCCATGTTTTTCAAATTATTACTGGTTTCTTCACTGTTAAACACAACAGCCGTTTGGAAATACGCAAAGAACGCAATCAATAATGTATACAATCCCATATATGACCATGTTCCGTATGTAAAAAAGCCAAGTATATTTTGAACAACCAAATTTTCACTTTGTACAAAACGTTGTATAAATGCAGGCAACATCATAATAGATGCAGCAAACACAGGTCCCATAACCCCAGACATATTAACCTTAATCGGTAAATATGAAACATTTGTATTCATTACCCCATTCGCCATCGCTTGACGTGGATATAAAATTTGAATGCGACGTTGTGCTTGTTCCATGAATGCAATCAATGCAATGATACCAATGACAAAACCTAAAACCATTGCGATCATTGCAGGCGACATTTGTCCAACACCCGCCAAAGAAAACAGTTTCGCGATTCCGCCTGGAACTTCTGCAATAATACCAGCAAAAATCAACAATGAAGCACCTTGACCAATACCGCGTGCAGTGACCTGTTCAGCCAACCACATAACAAACACAGTACCACCAACCAAGGCAACAATTGCGGATAATTCAAATGAAAACCCAGGATTAGCAACCGCAGCTATACCATTGACAGGTGCCATCGCTTCCAAACTGCGCACAATTGCCCAGCCTTGAACCACAGCCAAAAGAACAGCCAAATAACGTGTATATTGATTAATTTTTACACGTCCAGATTCACCTTCTTTACGCAAATCTGTCAAAGATTTACTGGTTGCTGTTAATAATTGAATAACGATAGACGCAGAAATGTATGGGAAAATATTCAATGCCAATACGGACATACGAGATAATGACCCACCAGA
>Ga0265301_10001311_pt1 | contig 33249 bp, 30 predicted proteins | sample AusTroGonzalo_MG_2_FD_193488 | JGI IMG/M metagenome (GOLD analysis project Ga0265301, IMG submission 193488) | Bovine rumen microbial communities from tropical cattle in Woodstock, Queensland, Australia - Gonzalo_04 | ecosystem: Host-associated > Mammals > Digestive system > Stomach > Rumen ... | reverse complement strand
AACCGCTTATCAGGTGGTTATTGCAGCGGGGTCCCACCTCTTCCCATTCCGAACAGAGAAGTTAAGCCCGCCTGCGCCGATGGTACTGCAATGCAATGCGGGAGAGTAGGAAGCCGCCGTCTTTTTTTCAAAGTGAGGCCCTGAGTCAGCAATGATTCAGGGCCTTTTATATATTTAAAATTGAATAATAAGTTTCATATTTCCCAGATTTTTATTAACTTTGCAACCGAATAGTATTATGAGGCAGTTAAGGTGGGGCTTCATCGGTTGTGGTGAAGTGACTGAGAAAAAGAGCGGACCTGCGTTCAGTGAGGTAGAAGGCTCGTGTGTGGAGGCGGTGATGAGCCGTTCGGAACAGCGTGCTCGTACCTATGCCGTTACTCATGGTATCAGGAAATGGTATACAGATGCCCAGGAACTGATTGACGACCCTGATGTGAATGCCATCTATGTGGCGACTCCACCTTCGAGTCATGCTACATATGCTATTATGGCCATGAAGACGGGTAAGCCAGTCTATGTGGAGAAACCATTGGCGGGCAGTTATGATGACTGTGCTCGTATTAACCGTATCTCGGAGCAGACGGGTGTCCCCTGTTTCGTGGCATATTATCGTCGTTACCTGCCTTATTTCCAGAAGGTGAAGGAAATTGTCAAAAGTGGTAGGATAGGAAAGATCCTGAATGTGCAGATCCGATATACTGAGCCATTGCGTGCTTCAGATGCGAAGGCTTTGAAAAACGGTCAACCTCTGCCATGGAGATTGCAGCCGGAAATCGCAGGTGGTGGATATTTTTATGACATGGCTCCTCATCAGTTGGATTTGTTGCAAGACATGTTTGGTGTAATCCTTGAGGCGCGTGGTATCTGTGCTAATAGGGGAGGGCTCTATGAGGCAGAAGACTCTGTGAGCGCCTGTTTCCGTTTTGAGAACGGACTGCCGGGTAGTGGGTCGTGGTGTTATGTGGCCCACGAGAGTGCCCGTGAGGACTGTATTGAGATTATCGGAACAGAAGGGCAGGTGAGTTTCTCCGTGTTCGACTATAACCCCATCCGGCTGCAGACAAGTCAGGGTGATGAGAGTATCACGGTTCCTAATCCACCGTATGTACAGTATCCGTTGATCAAGAATGTGATTGAGCATCTTCAGGGATTGGGTGTCTGTACTTGTACTAGCGTGTCTGCCACGCCTGTCAACTGGGTGATGGATAGAATATTAAGTAAGTTCTGAGTCGGATATGTTGTTGAGGATACTGCTGTTGCTGTTTGCCTTATTGGCTGTTCAAGTCCGTGCAGAAAAGGTAGATTCGGTGATGACTGTGGACTTAGAAAGAATGGAAGAGGACTATATAGAGCCGAACCATTTTGAGTTTTCTGCAATGCTGCAGGCCACGCGTACGTTTGAGAATTTCGTACTGAGCAGCAATGGACAGAGTATAGAATTGGCGCCCGATGGACTTACAAAGGTGGGGCCGTACTTCGGATGGCGGTGGCTGTTCTTAGGATATACATTCGACATCAAGAACTTGGGTTTTAACAGCAGTAATGGACGAAAGGAATTTGACCTGAGTTTCTATTCTTCGAAGTTTGGCGTGGATCTGTACTACAGGCGTTCGGGCAGTGACTATAAGATACGCGACGTGAAGCTGGGGTATGGCATCGATGGTGACCTGTTTGAAGGAATGACGTTTGCAGGGGTGAAAGTAGGTATTACAGGTATTAGTGCCTATTACATCTTTAACAACGAGCATTTCTCTTATCCGGCAGCCTTTAGCCAATCCACCTGTCAGAAGATCAGTTGTGGATCGTGGATGGTAGGAGCAGGATATACGCATAATACGCTTGATCTGGACTACTCCGCCTTACAAGATGCTGTCAATAATCGGATGCCGGAAGGACAGGAGGTGAAGTTGGATAGTGGGATGATGTTTAACAGCATCAAGTACAATGACTATATGCTTTCGGCTGGATATGCCTACAACTGGGTGTTTGCCAAGAACTGGCTGTTCTGTGCCAGTGGACAGGTAGCCATCGCATACAAGTCGAGTTATGGCAATACGGCTGACGAGAAAAAGGGGTTCGATTTCGGGAAAGTGAATCCCGACCTGGTCGGACGCTTTGCACTGGTATATAACAATGTTCGATGGTATGTGGGTGCCAGTGCGATCTTACGTACCAACAACTACCGTACGTCGCGTTTCAAGGCTAATAACATGTATGGCACCTTGTCGGCTTATATTGGTTACAATTTCGTGTTGAAGAAGAAGTACAAAAAGAAATGAGAAGACTTCTGTATTTTATAATATGTATTTGGATGAGCTTAGGGGCTCATGCATCGACAGGACAGGTGAGTGCTCTGCCTCAGGATAGTGCTACCGTCTGCCAGTTGCTGGAAGAAGCGCGCCTACTGCCGATTTCTTCCAATTATCCTCTCTTCTTTGCACGGAAGTTCTTGGGGAAACCTTATGTAGCCCATACGCTGGAGATTAATGACGACGAACGGTTGGTGGTTAATACGCGCCAATTGGATTGTACAACGTTGGTGGAGACGGTTACAGCGCTTACACTTTGTGCCTACCGTCATCTCTATACATGGCGCGACTATCTGAATGCACTTGTGACCATGCGCTATCGTGGTGGTTGCATTGATACCTATACGAGTCGTATTCACTACTTTACAGAGTGGATTACTGCTAACTCGGCTGGGGGTATTGTTACAGAGATACAGGCTCCAAATCCCCCGTTCGTCACTGTACAGCAAGTCTGCGTGAACTATATGAGCCAACACCCCGAAAGTTATAAGGCTCTGCGTAGCCATCCTGAGTATGTGGCTAAGATTCGTGAGATGGAACAAGGCCTGACAGGTGGCTGCTTCCGTTTCATTCCCAAGAATGTTGTTGGGGATGCGACCCTGTTGAAAAAGGCTGTACGTGACGGTGATATCGTCGCCATCACCTGCAATAAGAAAGGACTCGACATTGCCCATCTTGGCTTTGCCGTATGGAAGGATGGAAAACTGCATCTGCTGAATGCCTCCCAACTGCACAAGAAAGTAGTGGAAGAACCGATGACGCTCTACCAGTACCTACAGCAGCACCCTTCTCATACAGGAATTAGAATTATCAGAATCAATAAATAAACTTAACCCGAATGAATATGGAATTACCCGATTTTATGAGTTATGCCAACAAGTTCTCACAGTCAGAATTTGTAGAAAAGATTTCTCGTATCGCCAAACGTGCAGGTGCAAAACTTGTGTATGCTGCGCTGATCTTGTATTATACTCTTCAGAGTGACCATGTCAGCAAGACGGACAAGGCAATTATCATCGGTGCCCTCGGCTATATGATTAGTCCGTTGGACGTGATTCCTGATGCTATTCCCATCGCTGGACTTACGGATGACTTTGCCGTTCTGATGTATGTCCTGAAGAAGGTTTGGACAGACATTGATCCTGCTATTGTGGAACAGGCCAAGGAGAAACTCTCCAAGTGGTTTGATGGTGAGGAGATAGATGAGATTAAGGATATGTTTAAGGAACAAGAAGAATAAAGGACGTATTGCTTTTGTTAAGCCGACTTGACAGAATGAAAGAAAAATGGATATTTTTGTGAATTTCTGCTCAAATATTTGGCTAAATGAAAATAAAAGTGTAATTTCGCAGCGTTTTTCAAGAACAAGGATTTAAACCATTTAAAAATAAACAATCAAATGAAGAAGTATAACTTTAATGCCGGTCCCTCGATGCTTCCCCGTGAAGTGATTGAGAAGACCGCTCAACAGTGTCTTGATTTCAATGGCTCGGGTCTCTCTCTGATGGAGATCAGCCACCGTGCAAAGGATTTCCAGCCCGTCGTTGACGAGGCTGTGGCTCTTGTGAAGGAACTGCTCGACGTTCCTGAGGGTTATTCAGTGATCTTCCTTGGTGGTGGTGCCAGTCTTGAGTTCTGCATGATTCCTTACAACTTCCTGATTAAGAAGGCTGCCTACCTCAATACGGGTGTATGGGCAAAGAAGGCTATGAAGGAAGCAAAGTTGTTTGGTGAGGTTGTTGAGGTCGCTTCTTCGGCTGATGCCAACTATACCTTCATTCCGAAGGATTGGAGTGTCCCTGCAGACGCTGACTATCTGCACATCACAACCAATAATACGATCTATGGTACAGAGATTCGTAAGGATCTCGATGTTGCAGTGCCTCTGATTGCCGATATGTCATCTGACTTCATGAGCCGTCCTGTTGATGTCAGCAAATACGATGCTATCTATGCTGGTGCCCAGAAGAACCTCTCTATGGCAGGTGTGACCATCGTCATCCTGAAGGACGAGAAACTGGGTAAGGCTCCGCGTGAGATTCCCACGATGCTCGACTACCGTACACACGTGGATAAGGGTTCGATGTTCAACACACCTCCTGTGGTGCCCATCTACTGTGCACTCGAGAACCTCCGTTGGATTAAGGCTCAGGGTGGTCTGGTGGCTATGGATAAACTGGCTAAGCAGCGTGCAGAGATTGTCTATGGCGAGATCGACCGCAACAAGATGTTCGTAGGTACTGCCAAGGAGGAGGATCGATCACTGATGAACCTCTGCTTTGTGATGGCTCCTGAATATAAGGAACTGGAGAAGGACTTCCTCGACTTCGCCGTATCAAAGGGAATGGTTGGTGTAAAGGGTCACCGTTCTGTTGGTGGTTTCCGTGCTTCTTGCTACAACGCTCAGACCATCGAAGGCTGCAACGCACTCGTTGCTTGCATGAAGGAATTCGAGGCTAATCACTAATACATTATTCATCAATCATTAAACATTAAAATGAAAGTATTAGTTGCAACAGAAAAACCTTTCGCAGCAGCCGCTGTGAACGGTATTAAAGCAGAGATTGAGGCAGCAGGCAATGAGTTGGTGCTGCTCGAGAAATATACAGAGAAGGCTCAGTTGCTTGACGCAGTGAAGGATGCTGACGCCCTGATTATCCGTTCGGATAAGGTGGATGCCGAGGTGCTCGACGCTGCCAAGCAGTTGAAGATTGTGGTTCGTGCTGGTGCTGGTTATGATAACATCGACCTCGCTGCTGCCACCGCCCACAACGTGGTGGCTGAGAACACCCCTGGTCAGAACTCGAATGCCGTTGCTGAATTGGTGTTCGGTCTGCTGGTCTTCGCCGTTCGTAATTTCTACAACGGTAAGAGCGGTAGTGAGTTGTTAGGCAAGAAGTTAGGTATTTTGGCTTTTGGAAATGTTGGCCGTAATGTCGCCCGTATTGCCAAGGGCTTTGGTATGGACGTTTATGCTTACGATGCTTTCTGTCCTGCAGAAGTAATCGAGAAGGCTGGTGTTCACGCTGTCGCCAATCAGGATGCACTCTTCGAGACCTGTGATGTCGTTTCACTGCATATCCCCGCAACACCTGAGACCAAGCAGAGCATCAACTACGCTCTGGTAGGTAAGATGAAGAAGGGTGGTATCCTGGTGAACACAGCTCGTAAGGAAGTGATCAACGAGCCTGAACTGATTAAGTTGATGGCTGAGCGCGAGGACCTGAAGTTTGTGACAGACATTATGCCTGATGCCAACGACGAGTTCGCTAAGTTCGAAGGCCGTTACTTCTCTACTCCTAAGAAGATGGGTGCTCAGACAGCCGAGGCTAATATCAATGCCGGTATCGCTGCTGCCAAGCAGATCAACGCCTTCTTCAAGGATGGTGACACCAAGTTCCAGGTGAATAAGTAAACTTCTTTATATAATCAAAAATCCCCCGCTCAGCCGAGCGGGGGATTTTTATTTGGATTATTATTTATCCGTTCATCGACATGAGGAACTCCTCATTGCTTCGGGTTGTCACAAGACGGTCCCGGATGGTGTTCATGGCCTCTACAGGATTCATCTCGGCGATGAACTTGCGAATGATCCACATGCGGTTGAGCGTGGTCTCGTCATGCAGCAGATCGTCGCGACGTGTAGAAGACAACACCAGATCGATAGCCGGGAAGATACGCTTGTTGGAGAGTGAGCGGTTAAGCTGAATCTCAGAGTTACCAGTACCCTTGAACTCCTCGAAGATCACCTCATCCATCTTGGAACCAGTATCGACAAGTGCTGTGGCGATGATGGTCAGTGAACCACCTCCCTCAATATTACGGGCAGCTCCGAAGAAGCGCTTCGGCTTCTGGAGTGCATTGGCATCGACACCACCGGTAAGCACCTTACCAGAGGCTGGTGCAACGGTGTTATAGGCACGGGCCAGACGTGTGATGGAGTCAAGGAAGATAACCACATCGTGTCCGCACTCTACCATGCGCTTGGCCTTCTCCAGTACGATACCTGCAATCTTTACGTGACGATCAGCAGGTTCGTCGAACGTAGAGGCGATGACCTCAGCGTTGACCGTGCGTGCCATATCAGTCACCTCCTCAGGACGCTCGTCGATGAGCAGCATCATGATATAAGCCTCGGGATGGTTGGCGGCAATAGCGTTGGCGATGTCCTTCATCAAGACGGTCTTACCAGTCTTGGGCTGGGCGACGATGAGTGCGCGCTGTCCCTTACCGATGGGAGAGAAGAGATCCACGATGCGGACACTTGGATTGGTCGTGTCCTTGTCACCACAGAGGGTGAACTTCTCCTCGGGGAAGAGTGGCGTCAGGTGCTCAAAAGCTACGCGGTCGCGCACTTCTGACGGCTCGCGTCCGTTAATACTCTTGACGGTTGACATGGCAAAGTACTTCTCATTCTCATGTGGCGGACGGACTGTACACTCCACGACATCACCGGTCTTGAGACCATACTTCTTGATCTGCTGGGGCGATACATAGATGTCATCGGGTGATGACAGGTAGTTGTAGTCCGAACTGCGGAGGAATCCATATCCGTCAGTCAGGCATTCCAATACACCGTTACCTGTGATGAAGTCTCCGAAATCATATTTGGGCGTATTCTGTTCCTTGGCAGAATAAGGCTGTTCTGTCTCTTGCTGCTGGGCCGTTGGACGGTCAAAGATGTCAAGCGTTGGGATGGCCTCATGATCCTCAATGGGGATATCGACCACCGTGATAAAGTCTGTGCCGTCGTCAGGATCTCCGTCCCATACCTCATCGTCAGAGACCACAGCCTCTTTGGATTCCTCTTCCTTGCGGCTGGCCATCTTTTCACGCAACATCTGTACGGCATTGGCTGTTTCTGCATCGCTCTCGTCATTGGCCGTTGCCAGTCCTGCAGCTTCAGGAATAATGTCTTCCAACTGTGGTGTCTCCTCTATGCTCTCTACAGATGCTTCTTCTACAGGTGCTTCTGCGACAGCCTTGGGCTTACGGCCACGGCGCTTGGGGGTCTTCTCCTCAGGCTCGGGCGTAGCGACATCTTCTTCCGTTGTAGCAGCGGGAAACGGCTCGTCTGAGAAGAGTGAGGGCGCCTCAGCCTTCTTGGTGCGGTTACTCTTGGTGTCGAGGTTCTCACCATCCTTGCCTTTTACCGTATAGACTTTACTTGTATCTTTCTTTGCAATGCGTGTCCTTTTGCGCTTGGGTGCGTCATCCGACTGTCCGGCAGCACTGTTTTCTGCTGCCTTGTCGATGATGGCATAGACTACATCTTCGAGAGCACTGTCCTGTGAGACGGTAACTCCCAGTTCATTGGCAATACCCATCAGTTGGGGTATCTCCATAGCTTCTAATTCTTCTTTTGTGTACATATAAAATGGGTATGTTATTTCTACCTTTTTGATTGAAAAAATGTGATGGAAATGCTTCGCGATCGGAAGCAATGTTTTGAAAAACGATGCAAAGTTACGGATTATTTTCCAATTCTCCAAAAAATCCCGATAAATTTTTGTACCTTTGCAACCAAAATAAAGAAAAAGACGATGGAAATCAAGAAAGCGGAATTCACGATCAGTGCTCCCATGGAGTCGATGTGCCCCAAGGATAATAAGCCTGAATATGCCTTTATCGGACGATCCAATGTGGGCAAGTCGAGTCTGATTAATATGCTGACGAACAACAAGAAATTGGCCAAGACCTCAGCCACGCCTGGCAAGACTTTGCTGATCAACCACTTTATTATAAATAATGAGTGGTATCTGGTGGATCTGCCTGGCTATGGTTTTGCCAAGCGCTCGAAGAAGGAGATCGCGAAGTTGGAGCAGATGATCAACGGCTATATCCTGCAACGCCAGCAATTGGTGAATGTGTTCCTGCTGGTGGATGTCAGACTGGAGCCTCAGAAGGTGGATCTTGATTTTATCCAGTTCTTAGGTACTAGCAGTGTGCCCTTTGCCATTGTCTTCACGAAAGCCGACAAACTATCGGCTACGAAGGTGAAACAGAATGTAGAGGCCTACCAGAAGGTGTTGAGTGAGACTTGGGAGGAACTGCCCCCGATGTTTATCACCTCTGCAGAAAAGAAACAGGGACGCGACGAGGTGCTCGACTATATTGACCAGATCAACAAGAGTCTGAGGGCATAACAGATGGCCAAGGATACCCCATATCTCGACGTGCAACAGCTGACGAAGTCGTTTGGCTCGTTGGTACTGTTTGAGGATATCAGTTTTTCCATTGCCGAAGGGCAGAAGGTGGGACTGATAGCCAAGAACGGTACGGGTAAATCGACGCTGTTGTCCGTGCTTTCAGGTAAGGAAGGCTATGACTCTGGAGAGATCATCTTCCGCCGTGACCTGAAAGTCGGGATGTTGGAGCAGTCACCTGTGTTCGACCCTGCGGAGAGTGTGCTCGACGCGTGCTTTAACCACCAGGGCGATCCGGAAAAGGTGCTGAAAGCAAAACAGATCCTGACGCAGTTGAAGATCAATGACCTTCAGCAACCAATGGGTCAACTCAGCGGTGGACAGCAGAAGCGCGTGGCCTTGGCCAATGTGCTGATTACTGATCCTGACCTGCTGATTCTCGATGAGCCGACAAACCATCTGGATCTGGAGATGATCGAGTGGCTGGAGGGATTCCTGAACAGGGGAAACAAGACGCTGTTGATGGTGACGCACGACCGTTTCTTCCTTGACAGGGTTTGCTCAGTGATTTTGGAACTTGACGACCAGACCATCTATACCTATCGCGGCAATTACAGTTATTATTTAGAGAAACGTCAGGAGCGTATTGATAATCGTCGTGCAGAGATTGCCCGTGCGAATAACCTCTATCGTAGCGAACTGGAATGGATGCGACGGATGCCGCAGGCCCGTGGACATAAGGCCCGTTACCGTGAGGAGGCCTTCTATGAGTTGGAGAAAGTCGCCAAGCAGCGGATTGAGGAACGGCAGATACGTCTCAAGTCGAGGAATGTCTATATCGGCAGCAAGATCTTTGAGTGTCAGTATGTCTCCAAGGCTTTTGGCGATAAGGTAATCCTGAAAGATTTCTACTATAACTTCTCCCGTTTTGAGAAGATGGGTATTGTTGGCAACAACGGTACAGGTAAATCGACCTTTATCAGGATGCTCCTCGGCATGGAATCAGTGGATGGTGGGCGCTTCGATATCGGTGATACCGTGCGCTTTGGCTATTTCTCGCAGGAAGGGTTGCAGTTTGACGAGCAGCAGAAGGTGCTCGATGTGGTGAAGGACATCGCAGAGTACATCGACATGGGTGGTGGCAAGCATTTCACGGCTTCGCAATTCCTCCAATATTTCCTTTTCACGCCCGAGCAGCAACATAACTATGTGTATAAACTTAGTGGCGGCGAGCGACGGAAACTCTATCTGTGTACGGTGCTGATGAAGAATCCGAACTTCCTCGTGCTTGACGAGCCGACGAACGATCTTGACATCGTCACCTTGCAGATTCTGGAAGAATATCTTCAGGATTTCCCGGGTTGTGTGATTGTCGTCAGCCATGACCGCTATTTCATGGATAAGGTGGTCGATCATCTGTTGGTCTTCAAGGGTGACGGTGAGATCAAGGACTTCCCAGGCAACTATACGCAGTACCGTCAGTGGAGCGCTCTTCAGCCAAAGGCCGAAAGTCAGGCCAAGGAAACGGGAAACTCAGCAAACCCGAGGAAATCCGAGAAACCGTCAAACTCTGGTGATCGTCGGAAGATGACCTATAAGGAGAAACGCGAGTTCGAACAGTTGGAAAAAGATATCGCTGCGTTGGAGGAAGAGCAGCATCAACTTGAAGAAGCCCTCTGTAGTGGTACGCTCTCCGTGGAAGAACTGACAGAGAAAAGTAAGCGACTCCCCCTGTTGAAGGACGAACTCGACGAGAAGTCCATGCGATGGCTGGAACTGTCAGAGATTGAAAATTGAAGAAAGGAATATGATACAACAACAATACCCCTCGCAACTGCTGGAGAAAGCCGTGTCGGAGTTCTCTAAACTGCCTGGCATCGGACGTAAGACGGCGCTCCGGCTCGTGCTCTGGATGCTCCGTCAGGAGGATGCCGACGTGGAGCAGTTCGCTGAGGCTGTTCATCGTTTGAAACATGAGGTGAAGTACTGCCATACTTGTCACAATATCAGCGACGCCGATGTCTGTCCTATCTGTGCTGATCCTCGTCGCGACGCATCGACCGTCTGTGTCGTGGAGAACATCCAGGATGTGATGGCTATCGAGAATACCCAACAGTTCCATGGTCTCTACCATGTGCTGGGTGGTATCATCTCACCAATGGATGGTATCGGTCCCAGCGACATCGAGATTGACTCACTGGTGCAGCGGGTGGCTGATGGTGGCATACAGGAGGTGATCCTCGCGCTGAGTCCTACGATGGAAGGCGACACGACCAACTTCTACATCTACCGTAAGTTGGCGGCCTATGATGTCAAGATCAGTGTGATAGCCCGTGGTGTCGCCGTTGGCAACGAACTGGAATACACCGATGAGGTGACCTTAGGTCGCTCTATTACCAACCGTACATTATTTGAAGACAAATAGAAAAACTGAAAAGTATGAGATCAATTAGTAAAAAACTGACCGTTATATATATGTCGCTGGCTGCTTTGGCACTGGTGGTCATCCTGCTTTACGAGACGGATATACTGGCTGCTGGCGTGATGGAAGAGCAGAAACAGTCGGAGTTCATCCTGACAGCCCTGATGGAACTCATCTCGCTGGGAGCAGCGTTCATGGGACTGCGACTGTTTAAGTTCAAGGCCGTGCACAACGATCTTGTCAGCCGTGAGGAGCCAGCCATGTGGAAGTGGGGCGTCATCCGTCTGTTGATCCTGGAGGTGCCGATGGTGGTTGACACCTTATTATATTATTGGTATATGAATACCACCTTCGGCTATCTGGCAGTCATGCTGCTGCTCTGTCTGCCGTTCGTATTCCCCAGTCTTAACCGTTGTCTGGCAGAAACCTCAGAGGAAGCATGAAACTGAGCATCGTCATTGTCAGCTATAATGTACGTACCTATCTGGAGCAGTGTCTGCAGAGCGTACAGAAAGCCTTGGAGGGAATCGATGGTGAGGTGTTCGTCGTCGATAATCACTCTGATGACGACAGTGTCGCCGTTTTGCGTGCCAGTTATCCGTGGGTACGGCTTATCGAGAATCCTGAGAACGTAGGTTTTGCCCGTGCCAACAATATCGCTATCCGCCAGTCTGAGGCGGAGTATGTGCTGCTGCTCAATCCCGATACCGTCGTAGAGGAAGATACCCTTCGCCAGTCACTGGCCTTTATGGACGGTCATCCCGAGGCGGGTGGGGCAGGGGTGATGATGCATAATGCCGATGGTACGCTGGCCCCGGAGTCACGTCGCGCCATTCCCACGCCTTGGGTGTCGTGCCTGAAGATGCTGGGCTTCACGAAGCGTTACTACATGAGTCATCTGCCCTGGGATCAGCCCTCGCAGATAGAGGTCATCAGCGGTGCTTTCTGTCTGTTGCGTAAGAAGGCCCTTGACGAGATCGGTCTGCTCGACGAGACGTTCTTCATGTATGGTGAGGACATCGATCTCTCTTACCGTTTGCTGAAAGGTGGCTGGCAGAACTGGTACCTCCCGTATTCCATCATCCACTTCAAGGGCAAATCAACGCAGAAGAGCGACTACCGCTATGTCCACATCTTCTATCAGGCCATGCTCATCTTCTTCCGTAAGCACTACGGTCATCTGAGTTTCTTCTATACCATACCCGTGAAGACTGCCATCTATTTCCGTGCCTCTATCGCAGTAATAGATATTCTCCGCAAAAAACTACACTTATGACGACAACCCCTGAGATACGACTACGGGCTATGGAGCCCGAAGACCTCGACCTGCTCTACAGGATCGAGAACGATATGAAGTTGTGGAACGTGGGAGCCACCAATGTTCCCTATTCGCGTTATACGCTTCACGACTATATCGCCACGGCCTCTAATGATATCTATGTGGACCGTCAGGTCAGGATGATGGTCGAGAATCTTTATGGCGAGACTGTCGGTATCGTCGATCTGGTGAACTTCGATCCAAACAACTGCCGTGCGGAGGTGGGACTGATCATCCTCAATGCTTTCCGCCGTCAGGGATATGGAAGCAGTGCATTGACAGCCATTGCCGACTATGCCCTCCACACCCTTCACCTTCACCAGTTGTTTGCTTATGTCGATGCCAAGAACGAAGCCTCGCTGAAACTGTTCCGTAAACAGGGCTACCAGTCTTCCTCTATGATCAGTGATTGGCTCTACGACGGTCGCGAGTATCGTGATGCAGTGCTGATGCAACTCGTTTTTTGAAGAGGGGACTAAAAAAGTTAGGAAAAAGTTTTGCGGTTTCGGGATTTTATCGTACCTTTGCACCCGCTAATAAGAAAGAGAGCTTTCTGGTGCGTTAGTTCAGTAGGTTAGAATGCCTGCCTGTCACGCAGGAGGTCACGAGTTCGAATCTCGTACGCACCGCAAGTTTTTATCTCATTCGCTCCATTCTGGTGCGTTAGTTCAGTAGGTTAGAATGCCTGCCTGTCACGCAGGAGGTCACGAGTTCGAATCTCGTACGCACCGCATAGAAGTTCGCTGGAAATGTCTGGCGGACTTTTTTGTTTGTCCAAAACAAAAAAGAGAATGGGTGATGGCCCATTCTCTTTTGCTATTGATACAGTGGATACTTACTCGATCACGATCAGGGCATCATCTTCCATGACGCTCTCACCGACCTTGACGCAGACGGCAGTCACCTTTCCGTCCTTCTCGGCGGCCAGGTTGTTGGCCATCTTCATGGCTTCGAGTACGACGACGGTATCACCAGCCTTCACCTCATCGCCCTCAGCAACGAGAATATCGGTGATGACGCCTGGCAGCGGAGCCTTGATGGCATTGGCCTTGTTGACAGCACCTTTCGATGCAGCAGGTGCATCGTCGCTGGCTGCAGCAGTGGCGGCCTTCACCACGGGCTTCTTCTTTTCGGGCTCTGCCTGCTTCTCCATTTCCACAGTGTATTCTTCACCGTTGACGGTCAGGGTGGCGATATTGTCCTTGATATCTCCTACAACGACCTCATACTTATTACCGTTGATGGTATATTTATATTCTTTCATACGCTTCAGGGATGTTGTGTGAATGTTTGCGCGTAACCGTTCCACTGGGTGGGGTGCGCGTTGATGGTTATAATGCCTGTCTCCACGTCATGGACATTATTGCCCAGATGCTCGTGGAGTGCCATGGCAATGGCAGCATATACTTCGTTGTTCATAAGCATTCTGAATTACATAGGAATATTACCGTGCTTCTTAGCGGGCAGGGCATCGCGCTTGGTAGCGAGCTGGGCCAGACCGCGGCAGATGCGGAAGCGGGTGTTACGCGGCTCGATCACGTCGTCGATGTAGCCATACTTGGCTGCCTGATACGGATTGGCGAAGAGCTCGTTGTACTCGTCCTCCTTCTCGGCGATGAAGGCCTTCACGTCCTCACCAGCCTCCTTCTTGGCCTTGGCTTCCTTAGCGTAGAGCACGGCAGCAGCACCGCTGGCACCCATCACGGCGATCTCAGCAGAGGGCCATGCGTAGTTCAGGTCGGTGTGGAGCTGCTTGGAGCCCATCACGATGTGAGAACCACCGTATGACTTACGCAGGGTAACGGTGATCTTGGGTACGGTAGCCTCTCCGTAGGCATAGAGCAACTGTGCTCCGTGCAGGATGACGGCATTGTACTCCTGACCTGTACCAGGCAGGAAGCCCGGCACGTCAACCAGTGATACGATAGGAATATTGAAGGCGTCGCAGAAACGTACGAAACGGGCACCCTTACGAGAGGCGTTCACGTCGAGCACACCAGCATAGCAAGAAGGCTGGTTAGCCACGATACCCACGCTCTGACCGTTGAAGCGGGCGAAGCCCACGATGATGTTCTTGGCGAACTTAGGCTGTACCTCGAAGAACTCACCGTCGTCAGTAACGGCTGAGATCACCTTATACATATCGTATGCCTCGTTGGGGTTCTCGGGGATAATCTCGTTCAGACTGTCCTCCATACGGTTGATGGGGTCTGTGCACTGCTTGCGGGGAGCCGTTTCCATATTATTAGAAGGAATATAGCTCAGCAGGGTCTTCAGCATCTGCAGACCTTCCTCCTCGGTCTTGGCGGTGAAGTGGGTCACACCACTCTTCGTAGCGTGGACGCTGGCACCACCGAGGTGCTCCTGGTCGATGTCCTCGCCAGTCACGGTCTTCACCACCTTCGGACCTGTGAGGAACATGTACGACGTACCTTCCATCATCAGCGTGAAGTCGGTGAGGGCGGGGGAATAAACGGCACCACCTGCGCAGGGGCCGAAGATACCTGAGATCTGGGGAATCACACCCGAAGCGAGGATGTTACGCTCGAAGATCTCTGCATAACCGGCCAGGGCGTTGATACCTTCCTGAATACGGGCACCACCTGAGTCGTTGATACCAATGACGGGAGCACCCATTTTCATGGCCATATCCATCACCTTACAGATCTTCTGACTCATGGTCTCTGACAGAGAACCGGCATGAACGGTGAAGTCCTGGGCGAAGATGAATACCAGACGGCCGTCGATGGTACCGCTACCAGCTACGACACCGTCGCCAAGGAACTGCTTCTTCTCCATGCCGAAATTATGGCAACGGTGCTCCTTGAACATGTCGTACTCCTCGAATGAACCTTCGTCGAGCAGCATGTCAATACGCTCACGCGCTGTGTATTTACCACGTTCGTGCTGCTTCTGGATTGCTTTCTCACCACCGCCGAGACGAGCCAGCTCACGCTTCTCGATCAGCTGTTTGATCTTTTCTAATTGTTTACTCATTGTTGTATTGATAATTATTTACTTTTTTACCTTGTTTACCTTTATTCGGGATGCTCGCAGAGTTCTGTGAGGACACCGGCGGTAGATTTCGGATGGAGGAAGGCAATGTTGAGGCCTTCAGCACCCTTACGGGGAGCCTGGTCGATAAGACGGACACCCTTTTCGCTGACCTCTGCCAGTGCGTTGGCAACACCGTCCTCGATGCAGAATGCCACATGGTGAACACCCTTGTTGCCCTTGTCGAGCCACTTCTGGATGGTGCTCTCAGGTGATGTCGGCTCCAGCAGTTCCAACTTCACCTCGCCACACTTCAGGAAGGCGGTCTTCACTTTCTGGTCTTCCACTACTTCTGTTGCATAACACTCCAGGCCCAGCACGTCTGTGAAGAACGGCAGGCTTTCCTCAATGCTCTGGACGGCGATGCCCAGATGCTCAATGTGCGAAATCTTCATATTGTTTGAAATTTGAATATTTATAATACACTTCTAATTAATGATGTGCAAAGGTACAAAAAAAAGTGTAGAGTGAAAAGGGTAGAGTGAATAATTAAGCATTATTAAAACTCTACGGTCACTTTTCCATTGATTTGTCTGCCAGTAAGGTAATTGGGTACGGCCCACTGTCTGTTGGTGACATCGGTTACCCAGTAATAACTGTTCACATTCGAGATACCAAACAGGTTCAGGCAGTCAACACCCAACCAGATGTTTTTGATGCTTTTACCGTTCTTGACGGCCCTGTAACTCATGCCGATGTCGGCACGCTTATAGGCGGGAGCACGGAACTGCTGGGATTCCAGTCCGCGGTGGGGGGCACCGAAGGGCAGCCCGTCGGCAAAGGCCAGGCGCAACGTCATCTTCCAACGATCCGTGCCAGGGAAATAGTCTGTAAAATGCAGGTTGACGGCCCAGCGCTGATCCGTTGGCATGGGGATCCATTGTCCATCCATCTTCTGACGGGTACTCATCAACGAGAAGGTGAGCCACGAGTCTGTGCCTGGCACGAACTCTCCGTAGAGTTTCAGGTCCAGGCCGGCTGCATAACCCGAGCAGAGGTTACGGCCGTAGTAGGTCACTTTCATGTTCTGCACATTATAGGGAATCAGATTCGAAAGTGCCTTGTAGTAGGCTTCTGCCGAGAACTTGAAAGGACGGTCCAGCATCTTGAAACGGTAGTCGAAGGCACCGAGGAACTGCAATGACCGCTGACTCTTGATATGCTCGTTCAATACCGCTGTGGTGACGCCATTCACCGTCATCGTGTCTCGCATCTCCTTATAGAAAGGCGCCTGATAATACAGTCCGGTGGCAAAGCGGAAGGTACAGTCGTTGTTGAATCCTGGTACGATGGTGATGGAGGCCCTTGGCGAGACGATCGTCTCTTTGTTGAACGACCAGTTGGCCAGTCTGACGCCATAGTTCAGCGTGAAGTACGTGTTGCCTCTTGAGAAACGGTATGTGTCTTGGATATAGCCCTCCACGCGATGGCTCTTGACATCGTTCTTGGCCGTGAGCGTGTAGATCAGGTCCAGACGGTCGGCGGTGTGGGGGATGGAATAGCCGCTGGAGTCGCGCATCTCATATTCCTTGGCCTGTTCCTTCACGTGTTCCGTCTTGTAGGTCACGCCCACCTCGATGTCATGATGCTTAGTCTTGTGGGTGCCGATCAACTTGAAACTGACGACGTCGGCTGTCAGGTAGTTACGGGCGTGCTCCATATAGGTTCCCACGCCCAGACTCTCCTGCGTCTGGGTGTCGTCGAGCCAGTACTGGCCCATAATGTCGTAGGTCTCCTTCTCCTTGGAGTGGAAAGCAGATGTCAGGAATTTTACACTGGTTGAGTCTCCGAAATGACGGGTGATACTGGCTGTACCGAACAGCGTACGGAACAGGTCTTTTTCCTGACCGTCGAAATACACCTTAAACGACTTGACATCCGCCAATGTACCAAAACTCGTTTCTCTGTCCTCGGGCTTGAAGTTATAGTGATTCTCAGAGATGTATCCGATGGCATCTACCGTCCATCTGTTATTTGGTTTGTAACTGATATAAGTCTGATAATCAAGAAAATTTGGTTTATACTCTCCAGCCGTTTCGAGGGAACCTAACAGGTAGCGGTTGGTCTTGTAGCGGATGCCATGGCTCATGGAGAACTTCTGGTTGCCGACACCGATATAACCGCTGGCTCCCAACAAGGATGCCGTGGCTGATGCCTCAAAGCCTTTCACGCGACGATAGGTGATGTCGAGGGCCGATGACATTTTGTCGCCATATTTCGCCTCAAAACCGCCCGTCGAGAATCCTATCTTCTCCACCATGTCGGGGTTGATAATGGAGAGCCCTTCCTGGTTGCCGCTGCTGATGAGCAGGGGACGATAGACCTCCACCTGGTTGATATAGACGGAGTTCTCGTCGAAGGATCCGCCACGCACATTGTATTGGCTGGAGAGTTCGTTGTGACTGCTCACGCCTGCCTGTTGCTGGATCAGTTCTTCCACGGCATTGCCTGTCGTAGAGGTGGCCTGCTTGATATCCTTCACGTCCAACTGTTCCGTCTGTCCCGTCTGGCGTCTGCGTTGTGTCACGGTGACCTCTTGCAGGGCTTCCATGGGGTACATCACGATCTTCACGGTCATCTTTCCCTTCGGGCGGCGGAACACCCGTTTCCTCGGAGCGTAGCCCACCATGGAGAAACGCACTTCCACGGAATCCGCCGACTGCAGGTCGATGCTGAACTCGCCTTTCAGGTTTGTCATCGTCACCTTCCCCTGAGCCAGACAGGAAACCGTCACCAGTTCGAGGGCGTTTTCCTCCTCATCGATCACCTTTCCCTTGAGGGTAAAGCCGTCGGCAAAGGCAGCCATGCCCGTCAGGAGCATCGCCAGCACCATGATATATCGCGTGATGTGAGGTTTCATCAGATAATATAACGTACGAATCGCCTGATTATTGCCTTTTGCGAACTTTTGCGAATCTGTGTTGCGAACTTTTGCGAACTGGAAAAGCATTTGCAAACTATTGCGAACGAAAACCTTTGGCGGATTCGTTTTTTCTTCGTACCTTTGCGCTATGATTTACGAATTGGTCATAGGAATATTGGTCTATGCAGTGCTGTTCTTCGTCACAGTACAGATCAGCCGTCGTAAGGTGCTGGCCCTGCAGGAGCGTCTCGATAAGGTACGCGCCCTTCAGGAATTGCAACAGGCTCAGAGTCGGCAGAACATCGAGCAGAACGAGGCCAAGATCCATGAACTGGAGACGCTGCTTCAGAAACTCGGCGACGAGAATTCCCTGCTCCGCCTCGAACTCGAGGAAAAGAAAGCCACGCTCGATTATAATAATAAGGTGGCGATGATTGAGAACGAGAAACGTCAGCAGGCAGAGACGGTGATCTTCTCGTCGGAGATCTACCACCACCTGCAACAGTGCCTGAACAGCGGACGGAGCCTGAGCCATCAGGAGTGGACGCAGTTGGCAGAACTGGTGAACAGTATCTATACGGGCTTCACCGAGAAACTGTATAGCCTCTACCGGATGACGGAGCAGGACTATCACGTCAGTCTGCTCATCAAGGTGAGGATCCAACCCAAGGATATCGCCCTGCTGACGGCCCATTCCAAAGAGAGTGTCGCCTCCACGCGCAGCCGCCTTTATTCAAAGGTCTTCGGAAAGAAAGGCTCGTCGAAAGACTGGGACGATTTTGTTCTTACGATATAGACATTAAACATTAAAGATTAAACATTAAACATTAAATATTGGGATTATGATTGAGTATTTAGCACAACACTTATGGCAGATGTGGGCAGCAGTAGCTGTCGTCTGTCTTATCCTGGAGTTGACGGCTGGTGACTTCTTCATCATCTGCTTCTCTATCGGAGCGTTCTTCGCAGCCATCGCAGCGGCAGTGGGAGCGGGCATCTATGTCCAGTTGCTCACCTTCGCCGTCTTTACGCTGATCAGTCTCTTCTGGGTTCGTCCCTTTGCCCAGCGCTATCTGCACAAAGGCGAGGACAACCGCGTGAGCAATGCCGATGCGCTGTTAGGCCGTCAGGGCAGGGTAGTGGAGACCGTCAAGGCTGATGGCTTTGGCCGTGTTCAGATCGATGGCGACATCTGGAAGGCCGTGACTAACGAGGGCGCCGATATCCCTGAGGGTGCGAACGTCCGTGTCGTAGGCCGCGAGAGCACGATTATTACAGTAGAAACCCTGAACATTAAAGATTAATCATTAAACATTAAACATTAAAATTATGGATATTATGACTTATGTACTGATGGCTATCATCATCTGTGTGGTGATCTTCGCCAAAATGGCACTTGTGATTATTCCCCAGTCGGAAACCAAGATCGTGGAGCGTCTCGGACGTTATTACGCCACGCTGAAACCGGGTATCAACATCATCATCCCGTTTATCGACCGTGCCAAGTCGATCGTGGTGCTGAATCACGGACGGTATATGTATTCCACGACCATCGACCTGCGCGAACAGGTCTATGATTTCCCCAAGCAGAACGTGATCACCAAGGATAACGTGCAGACGGAGATCAATGCACTGCTCTACTTCCAGATCGTGGATCCCTTCAAGGCAACCTATGAGATCAACAACCTGCCCAACGCTATCGAGAAACTGACGCAGACCACACTGCGTAACATCATCGGTGAACTGGAACTCGACGAGACACTGACCTCGCGCGATACCATTAACAAGAAACTGAGTGCCGTGCTCGACGATGCCACCGACAAGTGGGGTGTGAAGGTGAACCGCGTGGAGTTGCAGGACATCACGCCTCCCGACTCAGTGCTGACGGCCATGGAGAAGCAGATGCAGGCAGAGCGTAACAAGCGTGCGCAGATTCTGACGTCTGAGGGACAGAAGGCCGCAGAGATCCTCGCTTCCGAAGGTGAGAAGACGGCTATCGTGAACAAGGCTGAGGCTGCCAAGCAACAGGCCATCCTCGAGGCCGAAGGTGAGGCCCAGGCCCGTATCCGTAAGGCTGAGGCCGAGGCCAAGGCTATCGAACTGATCGCTGAGGCCGTGGGTAAATCCACCAATCCCGCCAACTACCTGCTCGCACAGAAATACATCCAGATGATGCAGGAATTGGCCGAGGGCGACAAGACCAAGACGGTCTATCTGCCATATGAGGCTACCAATCTGCTGGGTTCCATCGGAGGCATTAAGGACCTGTTCAAGGCTGAATAGAAACTGTATAAAAACCGCAGGTTTCGCGGATGACACAGAAAAAATGCAAAATTATTCTGTAGATTCTGCGAAATCTGCGGTTATTTTTGTAACTTTGCGCCCGAATTAGATAAAGATATATGGTACACAATATTTTCAAGGGCCTGGGTATAGCACTGATCACCCCTTTCTGTGAAGACGGCTCAGTAGATTACAAGGCCATTCTCCGCCTGATTGAATATCAACTGGACAATGGTGCAGACTTCTTCTGCATCCTTGCCACTACGGGTGAGACACCCACGCTTTCCGCAGAGGAGAAATTGAAGATCAAGGACCTGATCGTTGATAAGGTTCAGGGTCGTGTACCTATCCTGATGGGTTGTGGAGGCAATAACACGGCGGCTATCGTCGAGGAGCTGAAGACGGGCGATTTCCGTGGTGTTGACGGTGTCCTCAGTGTGTGCCCTTATTACAACAAGCCCTCGCAGGAAGGTCTTTATCAGCACTTCAAGGCTATCGCCGCTGCCACCAAACTACCTGTGGTACTGTATAATGTCCCTGGCCGTACGGGTGTCAATCTGCAGGCAGCCACCACCGTCCGTCTGGCCCGCGACTGCCAGAACATCGTGGCCATCAAGGAGGCCAGCGGTAATCTGGAGCAGGTCGATGAGATCATCAAGAACAAGCCCAATGACTTTGACGTGATCTCTGGCGACGACGCACTGACCTTCCCGATGGTGTCCTGTGGTGCCGTGGGTGTTATCAGCGTCATTGGCAACGCCCTGCCCAAGGAGTTCTCCAAGATGATCCGCTTGCAGATGCGTGGCGAGTACGAGCCTGCCCGTAAGATCCATCATAGTTTCACGGATCTGTTCTCCCTGCTCTTCGTCGATGGCAACCCTGCTGGCGTGAAGGCCATGCTCAGTGAGATGGGCTTTATCCAGAACGTGCTTCGTCTCCCTCTCGTTCCCATGCGTATCAAGAACATGCAGCGCATGTCTGAGATTCTGAAGGAACTGAAGATCTGATGGAGGGCTTGGAATTCCCTGAAATCTGTCGCAAGACACGGGTGATTGTCTAATAAATTAAAAAAAATCTCCAAAACATTTGGTGGGTTCAAAAATTATGCGTACCTTTGCACCCGCAAACGGAAAAAAGGTTCCGTAGCTCAACTGAATAGAGCATCTGACTACGGATCAGAAGGTTGTGGGTTTGAATCCCGCCGGAATCACGAAAACAAAAGATGAACCTCGCTGAAAGCATGCTTTCAAGCGGGGTTTATTTTTTGTTTTTGATGATTGGCCCGTGGCAGGGGAAGGGATCGACGAAGTCAAACCGCCGGAATCACTTGAAGAGAGAAAATCGAAAGATTTTCTCTCTTTCTTTGTATGTATGGATTTTTTTTGTATCTTTGCAGAAAACTTAGCTTATGGAAGATTCTGCATTGAATATCTATCTTGATGAGATCGGCAAGGGCCAGTTGCTTTCCGACGAAGAGGAGCGCCAGCTCTCCGAGCGTATTCAGAAGGGTGACCAGCGCGCACTCTCCAAGTTGGTGGAAGCCAATCTGAAGTTTGTCGTGACGATAGCCCGTCAGTACAAGGGTAGGGGCGTGGATATGGAAGACCTCGTCAGTGAGGGCAATATCGGCTTGATGAAGGCCGCAGCCAAGTTTGATGCCAGCAAGGGCGTGAGGTTCGTGAACTATGCCGTCGTCCATGTCCGTCAGCAGATGGAGAAGGCCATTGGTGCTGCGCAGTTGGCTTCAGGTGCTGTGGCTATGGCATCGCCCCAGGCCCCAGCAGGTTCTGCCCCTGCGAGTTCCTCCCTCGATGCGCCCCTGGGCCATCGTAACAATATGAGTCTGCTCTCCGTGCTCATCAATCAGGATGCACCGATGGCTGATGAGCGCATCTATTCCGAGGCTATCGAGGACGCCATCGAGTTTGCCCTGGGTACCCTGGATCAGCGTGAGACCAAGGTCATCAACGCCTTCTTCGGTATAGGCCAGGAGCGTGAGACGATGGCGGAGATCGCTGAGGATATGGATCTGAAGCGCGAGCGCATCCGCCAGATCCGCGACAAGGCTGTCCGCAAACTCCGTAAAGCCTACAAAGCCCGCCTTCGAGAACTCAAGGCTTAGAAAACCCAATTTATTATAAACCTAATTAAAACAGAGAAGTATGAAAAAATTAGTATTTGCTTTGATGGCCGCTATGGTCATGAGTTTTGCCTTCATGGCATGTTCACAGAAGAAGACGGCAGGTAGTCCTGAGGATGTTGCTGCCAATGTCGCGGAATCTCTGGAGGCCATTACAGGAGAACCCGAAGACCAGATGAAAGAAGTGATTACATTTTTTGCAGAAACGATGAAGGCTACGCATATCAAGAGCGAGGCAGATTTGGAGACTCTTAAAAGCATGACGAAAGCCTTTACCCAGAAGATGCAAGCCATTCAGACTGCTGTTGAGAAGAAGATGGAAGGCATGTCTGATGAAGATAAGTTTGCCTATGCAGGAAAGATGATGGGACTTGCAAAGGAACTTGGTGGTTTTGAGGATGATGTACAGAAAGAAACCGAGCGTCTGAAGAGCGAGGCTGAGGCTCTCGGCCTGGACCTCGAAAAAATTGGACTCGATGAAGAAGAGGCCATAGAGAATGCGGAAGAGGCCATCGAAAAAGAGAAATAAACTACTTTAGCAACTTTTTGCTTGCATTCATACCAGCTAAGCGGCCATTGACCACAATGTCGGCAACGCCGTTACCACCCAGGCGGTTTGCACCATGCAGACCGCCTGTTACTTCGCCAGCCGCATAGAGTCCGGGAATCGGTGTACCGTCGGCACGTAGCACCTGTGTCTCTGTGTTCACGCTCAGGCCACCCATCGTGTGGTGGATGGCAGGTGTTACGCACACGGCGTAATATGGTGATATTTCCAGTGGCCTTGTCATCTGTGTGGCACTGCGGCCGAAGTCGTCGTCGCACCCTGCTTTCTGCTGCGCATTATAGCGGCTGATGCTCTCGGCCAGTCTGTCAGCGGGGATGCCTATATTGCCAGCCAGCTTTTCGATGGTGGTTCCCTCGCTCAGCAGATGCTGGTTGGCGTAGGTCTCGATAGATGCCAGCGATTCCCTCACGGCCTGATCGAAAATGAGGAATGCCTCGCCATCATCCTGCTTCAGGATGGCTGCCGACACTACATCACGCGTATCCATCTCGTTACAGAAACGCTGTCCGCACTTATTCACCAGGATGGCTCCGTTGCCTCTCACAGCCTCTGTGATGAGAATGTGGTTGATGGCTTCTGCCGTGGGGTGAATCTGGATGTTCGCCATCTGAATGGTGGCACCGCCGATAGCCGTTACCCAGCCGAAGGCATCGCCAGTAGCTCCAGGATGGTTCAACGTGGCAAATCCGCTTAGCGAGGGCTGAAGACTGGTCACCATCTCAAGATTCGCCCCGAAACCGCCCGTCGCAATGATGACCGCCTTTGAGGTGATACGATAACTGCTGCCGTCGGCATTCCTTACTTCGACACCTGACACGCTGCCGTCAGCATTGGTGAGCAGTCCCGTCACTTTGTTCGACGTACGGATCTCGATATTATCCTTCGTACTGGCCGTCTGGAGTACCTTCATCAGATGCGGTCCGATGGCAGAGCCGCCCTTCGGACGATGGGTACGCTTGACACTACTGCCACCCATCAGTCCCACATCGCTCAGGTCGGCACCAAGTCCTGCCAGCCACGAGATGGTGACGGGGGCGTGCTCCACGAAGTTTCTCACCAGTTCTGGTATGTTTTCCCATTTTCCGCCTCGCATGGTATCATCGTAGAACAGGTCCTTGCTGTCTTCGATACCGAGTGCCTGCTGCACGTCAGTCTCCGCTGCATTGATGCCGCCAGTGGAATAGTTGGTATTACCGCCGATAATGCCCTGCTTCTCGAGCACGATGATCTTCAGGCTCCCATTGGTTTCCGATGCAGCCACTGCAGCAGAGAGCCCAGCACCGCCGGCACCAACGATGACGATGTCGCACGATCCGTCCTGATACGTCTTCGTCGATCCTGTATCTTTTCCCATCGAGGCATATAGAGCCATGTTGATGGCATCAATCACGCCCGTCGAAGTCAATGTAGCACCTGTGACACCATCTACCTCCACGCTCATCACATCCGTCCTGCCCACGGCACTTTCCACGATGCTGTTGATGGCATCCTGAGCAAATACCGATTCCGACTGGCTGACGATGACAACCTGTTCTACCTGGTGATTCTTCACCGTCACCTTGGCGATGATTGAGCCGCTGCGCCCCTCACCGCTACCAGTCCACTCTCCGTCCTGAAGCTGCTCTGTGGGCACTACAATTCCGTTGTCATCGTTCAAGCATGCCGTCATTAGCGACATACAACATACGATGGTAATAATCCTTAATATAGCTAATGGTGAGATGGCTTTTCTGTTATTCATTTTTGCTTCTTTTAAATCGTTATCAATTAGAATATATTCAAGTGCAAAGATAGAGATTTTCCATTAAACCACCATACTTTTTCTCCAAAATATTTGCTGTCCCCGTGTGAGTTAGGGGACTGAGAAATTTACAATAAGGACTGAGTATTGACGCCCCCCTAAAAAACTTTGCTTCTCAATTTTATCCGCTCCACCCCCATATCGCCTGAAAGGCCCTTAAACACTGGGGAAGTGACAAAAAACAGTCCCCCGAAGCTCCCCTATAGGTCCCCCTTTCAGCCGAGTTCCTTGAATATCAACGCATTTTTCCATTTTTTTATTTGCGGATTTCAGAATAAGTTTGTATCTTTGTAACGTTAATTTTAATATCAATTAATATGGAAGACAAAAATCAAGCAAAAGGAAAAAAGAAAAGTCTCCCGAAGGAGACCTTAGTTAAAACGATTAATGGCGAGGGGCACGGCGCGGTTGCAGGTAATGCATCAGCCAGGAATCTGAACAGGAATGGCAGTGAGCGCCTAAACCGTTTTGCACTAACGCATACCTATTCTGCCGCAAAATTACAACAAAATACTGAAACAACCAAGAGAAAAGTGAAAAATCTCATCAATAACGGCTATTTGATCAAGTCTTCAGCATCAGAAGTCGATATTGTACGCAATCTGAGTAAGGCTTTGAGTATCAGAAAGTCAGACTCGTCAATGAGCTATTATGCCTACTTCAGGGTAGATGAGACGAACATCAAATTCAGAATTTCGACTCATCCCGCCAACGGTGAGCGTATGAGTAATGACCAGATGGATCTGGGTATAAGTGTGCTGGTTTATAAGAATGGTGCCCACACCTCGGACGGTACGATTCCGTGGAAAGAATTTAAGTATGATCTTGGATCTAATGCAGCCTACGACATCATTAAGTCGATAGTGGATGGAATGGCGAGTTTACTTGAGGGAAATGGCTTTGTGGATGCGTTAGGCATTGCAGAGGAGAAAGACTATAACTTCTTCGGGAAATAACAAAAGCGGATGGCTTTTCTGTTATTCATTTTTGCTTCTTTTTATAGACGCCTAAATCCACTTTATACATTCCGACGACATCAGCAGTCTCAATGTTTGATGGGCCGACTTCTTTTACCTTGACAGGAGGGTTGACACTCACCCATTTGAAGACGGATACAGGCTTTTTGCGGTTTGACATGCCACCATAGATATTGTCTTTGGTGAGAGGGATGCCTGCCCCCTGAATGTCCTTAACTAAGTCATTATAGAACTGATCAGCCTCGGCTTTTGTATTGAAAAAGAAGTCATACCATGTCCTGTTGTCCATCCAGTCATAGTAACAGATGCCGATCTGTGCACCGCGGTAGGTGAAATCGAAGGTTTCACTGGCATGGAGGCCAGGATAGCCGTTGATGGTTTCGCAGGTGCCAAAGGTATCCGTTATTTCCTGCCAGGCTGTTTCCCTTGTGGGCATATAGGCGTTGATGCACGAGAAGGGGAAATAGAGCAGGTCGCGGATGGTGCGCTCTTTCACGTCGATATGCGTGGGAATGGCCGGTGTCTTCTGAGCATCGACGCTATTCTGTGCCATAGCCATGGCTGGCAACATCAGCAAGAGAATTGTAATAAGTCTAATAATCTTCATATCGTCATCAATTAGAATATATTCAAGTGCAAAGGTAAGGGAAATATTATATCTTTCCAAACTTTATCTTAACTTTTTTCATATCTCACACCGTGCTTGGAACCGTGTGTTGTAAGGGACGGAAATTACTCAGTGCTTTTCGCGAAATAAGGACTGAGTAATTTTCAATAAGGACTGAGTAATTTTCAATAAGTACTGAGTATTGACGCCCCCTAGAAAATTATGCTTCTCAATTTTATCCACTCCACCCCTAAATCCTCTGAAAGGCCTTTAAACACTGGGAAAGTGATAAAAAACAGTCCCCCGAAACTCCCCTATAGGTCCCCTCCAGTGGTACTATGGGGGAGGCGAGGGGGACTTACGGGGGACCTCCATCCGACTACTTCCCCAGTGTTTAAAGGCTTTTCAGGCGATATGGGGGTGGAGCAGCAAATAATCGGTCACGGTCACAGCTGTGACCATGTGACCGCAAAGAGAAGCAAACCAATATTGTAGTTTTGCAATACTTTGATACATAGATATTTATACATAAACGTGAGTGTTCTTCATGGGGAAGAGGACTAATGGTCACAGCTGTGACCGTGACCGTCAGACAAACTCATAAATATATCCTCTGTAAGTTATATACTTTTTATGCAAAAGTCATATACTTTTGGAGCATAAAACATATACTTATTGCGATCGAACCTCACATTGTGCCTGGCATTGTGTGTTGCTGGGCTGATTCCAATTCAGCAAGTCCACTCCATTGCACAACAGTTCCTGGAACTGGTGTGCTATTTAATTTGATAGACAGTATCCACGGTCGCGGCATATAAATCTTTACCAAGATATTTAGCCCGACATTCATGGGTAAATACCTTCGCAGGCGAACCATTAAATGAGGCATTATCAACTCGGACATTGAAATTATAGGTCATCCGATATTCCGGAAAATCGATAATCTGTCCGTCCAAATAAAGGAACTCATCACAAAAATTAATACAAGGACCTTCACATCTTGCCCATTCATCATAATACCCTGGAGCGTTGTAAAGTATATAAATACGTCTATCTCGTGTAATTCCCGCTCCGTACCAATTTTCTATCGGATTAGCAGAATTAAATTTTTCATCACTATGTATCATCCAATAATTACTGAAATTTCGACTGTTCCAATCATCTGTATCAATAGCGATTTCCCAACTTAAGAGACTAATATCAGGCACGCCGGTCTTAGTGGATGCTACACACCTAAGAACATCATTATTATCATCATAATGTACGTCATGATAAACAAAATGAATATCTTCTAAGATGAACTCATTATTATCACATCGTTTATCTATCATAATATCTGCAATAGCAGAAAGGCCTGTTGGAACTCTGAATTCATCCTTTTCCGTTTCACCATTTGAATAGGTCCTGACACGCCATACAATCAAATTATATCTCCATGGCAGATCACACCATGGTTCCAGCCACTCATAACCTTTTTCATAAGTGGTGTTGATAAGCTTGACTCCGACTTCTGCAATATACGTTACGACATACTCGATGGTTTCTGCAACAGGCTCCTGCGTGTTTATGCATTGCAACTGTTGACGGAAGTGGACAGCCACCTCGTATTTAACCTCGCCGCCTTGTAGGTTGTCGATATCCGAATCGCCATCAACCCTTGTCTGCCCTTTACTCATCGTATAGGTCTTACCTGCCAGACGGCTCTTGACCTCTCGCGACTGGGCCGTTTCGGCGATTGTCACTTCCACCACTTCAGGGGCTCCAAGTTGTAAATATGGCATGGCAACGGTCGTGTCTTCTACCACTACACTGCCGTAGTCCTCATAAGCCCAGTTTATGGTGACAACTTGGCCGCCAATAGTGAACGTTTGAATGCAGTCGGTCACTTGTGGCTGTCCACCATAGGTAGTGATAGTTGGCTCTGTGGAGGAAACGGCGATGAGGCCTTCCTTATCGCCATCCCAACGGACAATATCTGATTGTGCGCTGACAGTAATAGAGGCCTTCGGCTCCAGTGTGACAACATGGGTAGCAAGGTCTTCCATAGCGGTATAGGTGCAGCGGGCATCTGCAAGCCATTCTAACTGCAGAGGCTTCTCGGCCGTAAAGTGGAAGGGAGAGCTCGTGTCAGAAGTTCCGCCATGGTAATTGAGTTGATAGGCTATTGAGGTAGAGGCATTAGGAACTTCCGTCGTGCTTTCCACCACTGCTGTATAGTGTACGTCGGTAGAGAGTGTATGAGTGGTGTTTGCATCAGTATTGTGAGTTTCAGCATCGACAGTAAACGACACACAGACATCATAATTCGTAGTGGTGTTAATTGTGGAACCACGTGTTATGGGACAGAGTGGTGTCAAACGGATGGCGGTGACAGAGGTCACAGGCATCGAGACAAAACCCTGAAAGGAGCGAGTGTTGTTGGTCTTGTCAGGTGTTGCAGCACCATATCTTGGCGCTTTCAACTCAATGTAGGGTAGGTCCTCCTGCTGATTGTTGCCGTTGGTATAGCTATATATTTCGTGACTGAGGTCGAAGGTGATCTCCTGCCCGCCGACGTTGAACACTTGCTGGCGAGTGGCTGTCTTGGGGTTGCCGGCCTTGGTGTCGGTTATGGGCTGTGACTGTGTGAGTTTGGTAAGGGTTGTGAAATCTGCAACGTGGAGGATGTCGGTCTTTACCGTGACGGCGATTGTAGCCTTTGGGCTTACCGTCTGCTGCTGTCCTTGGGCGTCGGTATAGGTAACGGTTTGCGAGAGCGTAGCGTTAAGTGGCTTGTCAGGACTAGCAGTGAAGGGCTGTGCAGTAGTACCCTGCCCGTTAGCAGAGTTGATACTGAAAGTGAGGGTACTATTTGAACCCGACGGTGTTGATGTCGGCTTTGTACCGCTGTTGTTGTCAGAATCGTCACTGCTACAGGCTATCGTTGTAGCAATCATGAAGGCTATAGCCCAGGATTTCGGTAGTAGGTAATTCATATATGTCTAATTTTGATTGCAAAGATAAGAGAAATAATCATAAGTTCCAAACTTTTTGGCGATTCTTGTGCATAAAAAGAAAAAGGCCCTCCGCTGAGAGCCGAACTTTGTAAACTTTAAATCTAAATACTATGAATTCACAAAAACCATTCTCACGAATGGTATATCTATCTGATTATGCTTAAGAGCTCTGTAGCTGAGGTCTCCTGCATTCTGATGTAGGCGAAGAGCTTTTTGCCAGCGTCTTTCAGGCTGGCACCAAAGAGATAGACCACATCATCAATGATGAGGAAGCGGTCATGATTGTGTTGGCAGGTATTTATTATAATAGGTGAATATTGCTGGTTATGCCGTTGGATGTCCAACTGCTGTTGCTGATTCAGTTGGCGAGTATAGATCGTTGCGGAAACATCATGTCCGCGATTGCTCAGCATCGTCAGTGTATCCACGTTGATGTAATTTTCTACCAGCACGATGGATTTCTTAGCCTGTTTGATCAGGTTGACAATGTTGGCATAGGCATCGAATATCTGGCCGTCGTAGAAAATACCCTCGACAGGAGGCAGGGAAGAATGGACAAAGAAATTAACTTTATCCGTCAAATCTGCTACTTGATGTTCCAATGCAAGAATCCGTTGATTAACAACATAACCTTTGAGTAAATAATCTTTTAGGACCTGATTAGCCCATTGGCGAAACTCAATGCCTCTTTTTGTATTAACTCGAAAACCAACAGAAATAATAGCATCAAGATTATAGTATTTTGTCACATACAATTGCTTCCCGTCATTACCCATATGTTCCAAAATGGAACATGTGTTTTGCTCCTTTAACTCACCACATTTATAGATATTGTTTATGTGTTTGGTTATAGCTGGTCGCTTAGTCCCAAATAACTCTGCCATCTGAGCCTGACTAAGCCATACTGTCTCATTTTCAACTCGTACTTCCAGACGAATGGTTTCATCCGGCTGGTACATCACGATCTCACCTTTTGTTGGTTCAATGTCCTTCATAATGTCAAAATTAAGCGTTACAAATTATTGATGGTGCAAAGATAGGGCTTTTCTGTGAAACCACCAAAAAAATCCCAATCATTTTTATGACTGGGATTTTGAATATGGTATCGTCTTGCGATGATTACTTGATTAGATCGACGGAGCGCTTGAGGAAGCGGTCGAGGGCTTCGCCCTTGAGCATGCCGTTCTGGAGCAGGGCCAGGTCGATGAGCTGGTGGACGATGGAGTTATCCTTAGCGTAGTCGGCGATGACAGCCGTCTTCTTGTCCTTCTCGGCCTGCACGGCTTTCTCGGCCTCGGCCTTCTGGTCTTTCTCTTCCTGGGTGATCTCGTCCCACTTCTTCTTGTCCTGTGCCTGACGGATAGCAGCCAGACGGGCCTCTTGACCCTTCAGTTCTGCGTCGATGGGCTTCAGGGCCTCGGCTGTGGCAGCCTCGCTCTCTTCGAGCACCTTTTTTACGAGCGGGTGGTCGGAGTTGAGCACGAGGTTGTAGGAGTCGGGCATCTGTCCGTAGAAGTTCATGCCTGGCTGGAACTTGCTCATCTCCTTCATACGGCGCATGTACTCATTCTGCGTGATGACCACAGGACGGGCCTCGCTGCCGAGGGCATCCACCTGCACCATGAACTCGGCCTTCTCGATCTTCGGCATCTGCGTGCGGAAGACGGCTGACAGATTGTCATTCTGCTCCTCGCTGAGTTCGCTCTTCTTGGCATCCTCCTTCACTATGAGGCGGTCGATGATGTCGGCATCGACACGGGTGAAACGGCTCTTCTCGAATTTCTGCTCCAGCGTCTGGATGGTGGGCACGTCGAGCTGACCGTCGAGCAGCAGCACGCTGTAGCCCTTGTCCTGAGCGGCCTTGATATAGGAGTACTGCTCCTCCTTGTCTGTCGCGTAGAGATACACGAGCATGTCGTCCTTGTCCTTCTGGTTGGCCTCGATGAGCGTCTTGTACTCGTCGAAGGTGAAGTACTTGCCCTCCGTATCCTTCATCAATGCAAAGTCCTTGGCGCGGTCGTAAAAACCGTCCTCGGAGAGGATGCCGTAGTTGATGAAGAGCTTCAGGTCGTCCCACTTCTCCTCGTACTCCTTGCGGTTCTCCTTGAAGATGGCGCTCAGACGGTCGGCTACCTTCTTGGTGATATAGGTGGAAATCTTCTTCACCTCGCGGTCGCTCTGCAGATAGCTACGAGAGACGTTCAGGGGAATATCCGGCGAATCGATCACGCCATGCAGCAGTGTCAGGAACTCAGGTACGATGCCCTCCACCTGATCGGTCACGAAGACCTGGTTGCAGTAGAGCTGGATCTTGTTACGCTGCAGTTCGATGTTCGACTTGATCTTGGGGAAGTAGAGGATACCCGTGAGGTTGAAGGGGTAATCCACGTTCAGGTGGATCCAGAACAGGGGTTCGTCGCTCATGGGATAGAGCGTGCGGTAGAAGCTCTTGTAGTCCTCGTCCTTGAGGGTAGAGGGGGCCTTGGTCCACAGCGGCTCCACATTATTAATAATATTGTCCTCGTCGGTATCTACCTGCTTGCCGTCTTTCCATTCCGTCTTCTTGCCGAAGGCGATGGGTACGGCCATGAACTTACAGTATTTGTTGAGCAGACCCTCGAGCTTGTACTTGTCGAGGAACTCCTTGCAGTCGTCGTCGATATAGAGGATAATGTCTGATCCGTGCTCTGCGCGCTCGGCATCGTCGATCTCGTAGGCAGGCGAACCGTCGCAACTCCACTTCACGGCCTTGGCACCTTCCTTGTATGACTTGGTGATGATCTCCACCTTCTTCGATACCATGAACGAAGAGTAGAAGCCGAGTCCGAAGTGGCCGATGATGTTGTTGGCATTGTCCTTGTACTTTTCGAGGAAGTCGCTGACGCCTGAGAAGGCAATCTGGTTGATGTACTTGTCGATCTCCTCCTCCGTCATGCCGATACCGTGGTCGCTGATGGTGATGGTGCCCTTGTCGGCATCGAAGTTCACGCGTACTGTCAGGTCGCCCAGGTCTTCCTTATATTCGCCCTGGGCGGCGAGGGTCTTCATCTTCTGTGTGGCATCGACGGCGTTAGACACCATCTCGCGCAGGAAAATCTCATGATCGCTGTAGAGAAACTTTTTGATGACGGGGAAGATGTTCTCAGTCGTAACCCCGATGTTACCTTTCTGCATATTCTTATTTTACTATTTGACAATTGACTATTTGACCATGGTTGTGCAAAAAGCGTGCCAAAACAAAAGCTCCCGACTCAGATGAGCCGGGAGCTTATCGATTATAGGGTAGGGGGATTACTCGCCCTTCTCCATCTTAGCCTTCAGTTCAGCCAGAGCGTCGATGTCACCCAGTGTGGTGCTGGCAGCAACGTTCTCGATCTTCGGTGCGTCGTCCTTCTTGGCGCGGCTGGCCTTCTTAGCGGCAGCAGCAGCGGCCTTCTTCTCCTCACGAGCGGGATCCTCGAAGGTACGGCTGTGAGAGAGGATGATGCGCTTAGAATCCTTGTTGAACTCAATCACCTTGAACGGCAGAGTCTCGCCGAGAGCGGCCTGAGAACCGTCTTCCTTCACCAGGTGCTTCGGAGTAGCGAAGCCCTCAACGTTCTCCTCAAGGGCCACAACGGCACCCTTCTCGAGCAGTTCGTTGATCTTACCCTCGTGGATGGAACCAACGGTGTACTTAGCCTCGAATACATCCCAAGGATTCTCCTCGAGCTGCTTGTGGCCAAGGCTCAGACGACGGTTCTCCTTGTCGATGTCGAGCAC
>Ga0265301_10001310_pt1 | contig 33278 bp, 18 predicted proteins | sample AusTroGonzalo_MG_2_FD_193488 | JGI IMG/M metagenome (GOLD analysis project Ga0265301, IMG submission 193488) | Bovine rumen microbial communities from tropical cattle in Woodstock, Queensland, Australia - Gonzalo_04 | ecosystem: Host-associated > Mammals > Digestive system > Stomach > Rumen ... | reverse complement strand
TTTTGGCGGCCCTCGTCGGTTTGATTGGTTCGCACAGGCGCATAGGCTTCGGTTGGGCGTTTTTGCTTTCCGTGGTCTTTTCGCCTTTGATTGGCTTGATTGTGACACTATGCACCCAAAAGCTCCCCGACATGAATCGCAAATGGGGCTGCTTCGGTGCCTTAATTGGTTTTATTGTGTTATTTTTGGTCTTAGTATTGGTGCTCGCACTGGTACCAGGATGTTTAGACCATTTGCAGTCGTTTTACCAATCTTTGAACTGAAATGATTAAAAACATTATATTTGATTATGGCGGCGTGCTCTTAGACTGGAACCCGCATTACCTTTATGACCCTTATTTCGGCGATGTGGAGAAGGCCGAATGGTTCCTCACGAACATCTGCACCTACGAATGGAACGCCCAGCACGACAATGGCAAACCCATTGCGGAAGGCACAGCGGAACTGGTGGCCGAGCATCCCGAGTGGAAGAAGGAAATCGAGATGTATTACAATGAGTTCATGAAGATGATGGGCGGACAGATTGCAGGCATGGAGGAGTATATCAAAGAACTGAAAGCTAAAGGCTTCCGTGTGTTTGGGCTGTCCAACTGGTCGGAGGAGACCTTCGCCTTGGTGCGGCATGTCTATCCCGTCCTCGACCTCATGGAGGACATGGTGATTTCGGGCATTGAGCGGGTGATGAAGCCCGACCCGAGGATTTTCCAACTGGCCTTGCAACGCTTCGGCATCAAGGCTGAGGAGACGGCGTTCATCGATGATAATCCGAATAATGTCGCAGGGGCGAATGCTTTGGGAATCACGGGGATATTGTTTGAAGGGAAGGACAAACTTGTAGAAAAATTGAAGACTTATATGTAACTTTGCTGGTGTCTAATAAAAGGAGGTATTATGTATTGTCCGAATTGTGGAAGTCAAGATGTAGTGTATAGAAAACGTGGATTCAGTTGGCGAAACGGAATCCTTGGTTCATTATTTCTAGGTGATGATGGTTTTCTTGCTGGGTTTATTGGCAGTCGTAAAATTGTATACGAGTGCGAGAATTGTGGTTATGATTGGGAAGCGGAGGGATGATGGGAAAGCCAAAGGCATATTGGGATTATGATACTTGTTATGAAGTTGCTAAAGGATGTTCGTATCGTGCTGATTTAAAATATAAATATCCACAAGCTTATAGAACTGCTTTAAAAAACGGATGGATAAATGATTATACTTGGTTTGTAACTAAAGGAGAAGCTATTGCTAAAAGCAAGATTATTTATAACAAAAATTATTGTTATGAAGAAGCAAAAAAATATACTTCAAAAATAGACTTTCTTAAAAATAGTCATGGTGCGTATGTAGTGGCAAAAAAGAATGGGTGGATTGAAGAATATACTTGGCTTATTCACCCTAAACAATATAAAGGTAAATTTGATTACGATTATTGCTATAAAGAAGCCCAAAAGTATAAAACTCGTAAAGAATTTCAGGTTGGATGTAGCTGCGGTTATCATCATGCTCGCATTAATAATTGGTTAGATGATTATACATGGTTTATACATCCCGAAGTTTGCAATAAAAAATGGAACAAGGAAACGTGCTATAACGAAGCAAAAAAATATGATACTCTAAAAGAATTCGCCGAAAAATCATCAGGTTCTTATAGTGCTGCGTTGAAAAATGGATGGCTGATAGAGTATTCTTGGCTTAATAGGAAGCAAAAACCTAATGGGTATTGGGGTTATGATAGATGTTTTAACGAAGCGATAAAATACTCAAGTAGAAGAGAGTTTAAGGAAGGATGTGATTCTGCTTATCGTAGTGCGATTAAGAATGGGTGGATAGATGAATACACTTGGTTTACTAAACCAAATAAGAAATGGAACTATGACACTTGCATGGAAGAATCAAAAAAGTATTCAACTAGAGGCGAGTTTGCTTTAAAGAGCAGCGGTGCTTATCATGTTGCAAGAGAAAATAAATGGCTTGATGAATATACTTGGTTTTTGGATGGGCGTGATTTAAGGTTAGAAAGATATGGGAAATGGACAAAAGAAGCTTGTTTAGAAGAGGCTAAAAAGTACAAGACTAAAGGCGAGTTTGCTAAACATAATAACAGTGCCTATAACAGTGCAAGAAAACATAATTGGATAAATGATTTTAGTTGGTTAAAAGATGAAAGATTAGATATAGTTAAAGGTAAGATAGACTTGGTTTATTCATATGAATTTGTCCATGAAAAAGCTGTATATGTTGGAAGAACGCTGATAAAAAGATGTAAGGAAAGAGATAAGCAACATTTATTTAAATTGGATAGCGTTTCATCTTTTGCAAAAGAAAAAGGAATTGTTGTACCAGAAATGAAGATCTTGGAAAGCGATTTGACTTTAGACGAAGGCGTTAAAAAAGAAGCATGGTGGATTGAAAAATACAGAGAAGCTGGTTGGATGCTTTTAAATAAAGCAAAAGCAGGTTCTATTGGAATGATTGGGAAAGGCAAGACAAGGTATACAAAAGAGATTTGTTGTGAGCTTTCAAAAATCTGTAATGACAGAGCAGAGTTTAAAACTAGTTTTCCACAAGCTTATAGGGTTGCTTTAAAAAAAGGATGGATGGATGATTACACATGGTTCAAGGATGGCAAAATAGTTGGTGCGGATAAAAGAAGGAAATATGACTATCAAACTTGTTATGTAGAGGCAAGCAAGTATGATACGATTACCGAATTTGAAAAAGGAAATAAAGGAGCTTGTGTTGCTGCAAGAGCGAATGGATGGATGAAAGATTATACTTGGTTTACTATACTATGGCAGGAAAAATGGAATAAGAAAACTTGTTATGAGGAGGCCGGTAAATACAAAAAACTTGAGGACTTTAGAGAAAAGAGCTCTTCCGCTTATGCAACAGCATGTAAAAATGGATGGATAGATGATTACGACTGGTTAGAGAGAAAGCGAATAAGAAGAGGTACATGGAAATCATATGAAAAATGTTATGAGGAAGCATTAAAGTATACACGAAGGTGTGATTTCGAAAAATACTCAAATAGCGCTTTTAATAGTTCGGTTAGAAATGGTTGGATTGAGAAGTTTACTTGGTTGAAACTAACAAGAAAACCAAGAAACTATTGGGATTATGAACACTGTTCAGCGAAGCGAAAAAATACACGAAGGTTCTTGATTTTCAAAAAGGAAGCAGTAGTGCGTATCATGCAGCGGTAAAAGGAGGATGGCTCAAAGAGTATACCTGGTTGAAAATATCAAGGAAACCGAGGAATTATTGGAACAACTATGATAATTGCTACAATGAGGCAAAAAAGTATAATACCATTAGTGAATATCAAAAAGGTAGCAGTAGCGCATACCATGCAGCGGTAAAAGGAGGATGGCTCAAAGAGTATACCTGGTTGAAAGCATCAAGAAAACCAAGAAATTATTGGGACAACTATGACAATTGTTACAATGAGGCAAAAAAGTATAATACCATCAGTGAGTATCAAAAAGGTAGTAGTGCCTCATACAGAATAGCTCTTAAAAATGGATGGATAAAAGATTTCGTATGGTTTAAAAATAAGAAAAACAATGGCCAACTTGACTTGTTTGATAGTATTTGATAATAGATTTTGAATAATTTCTTGCCGAAGGCAATACCAAAACAAAAAGAATATGAAAATCCTCTCAGTAGAACAAATAAGAGAAGCCGACCGCTACACGATTGAAAACGAACCCATTGCGTCCGTCGATTTGATGGAACGCGCCGCCACCAAGGTCTTCGAGTGGCTCTACCGCCGTGCGCCGCGCGAGAAGACCATCAAGATCTTCTGCGGCATGGGCAACAACGGTGGCGACGGCCTCGTGGTGGCCCGACTGCTTAATGAGCAAGAGATTGTCCCGCAGGTGTTTATGGTACGCTATGCCGACCAGATGAGCCACGACTGCGAGGTGAACTACTACCGCCTGATGAACGAGACCAAGGTGCCGATGTTCGACATCCTCACCGAAGACGACTTCCCGAAAGTCGGGGCAGAAGATGTGGTCGTCGATGCCATTTTCGGCTCGGGCCTCAACCGTCCGCCGCAAGGAATAGCTGCCGACTTGATTGCTTACCTCAATCAAAGCAAGGCCATCCGTGTTGCCATTGATATCCCCTCGGGCCTCTTCGCCGACCAGCCCAGCGTCTTGGGCTTCATCTTCAAGGCCGACTATACGCTGACCTTCCAGTTCCCCAAGTTGGCGTTCCTTTTCCCCGAAAATGACCCCTACGTGGGCCGCTTTGAAGTCTTGGACATTGGCCTGCACCCGCGTTATTGCGAAGAAGTTGAAACACCCAACCTGCTGACCACCAAGGCAATGGTGAAACCCATCCTACACAACCGCACGAAATACTCCCACAAAGGCACTTACGGTCATGCGTTGCTCATTGCTGGCTCCGAAGGCAAAACGGGTGCGGCATTGCTGGGTGCAAAGGCCTGTCTGCGCACGGGCGTGGGCCTGCTGAGCGTCCATCTGCCCAAGGTGGCGCAACTGCCCTTGCAGACCGCCATCCCCGAGGCCATGATAGACAGCGACGAATCCGACACCTGTTTCACGATGTTCCAGCATCAGGATGCCTTTACCGCTGTCGGCGTAGGCCCAGGCTTGGGCAAGGCCGCCGAAACCGTCCGCGCATTGAAACGCCTGATACAAGAGGTGCAGGTGCCCCTCGTCATGGATGCCGATGCCTTGAACATCCTCTCAGACAACCCCACATGGCTCGCTTTTCTACCCGCCAAGACCATTTTGACGCCGCATCCCAAGGAATTTGAGCGTCTGGTAGGGAAGACCTCGACTTCGTTTGAACGCCTTGAAAAACAGCGTGAACTCTCGGTGAAGAACAACCTCATCGTTGTGCTGAAAGGTGCCCATACATCCATCACCTTCCCGAATGGCACTTGTTTCTTCAACACTACGGGCAACCCTGGCATGGCCACGGCAGGCAGCGGCGATGTGCTTACGGGCATCATCCTCTCGCTTTTGGCGCAACGCTATTCGCCCGAGGAAGCCGCTGTTTTGGGCGTCTATCTCCATGGCCTTGCTGGCGACCTTGCCTCAGAGGAAATAGGGCAGGAGGCGTTGATTGCTTCCGACATCACAGAGCATTTGGGGAAGGCCTACGCTGCGCTTCGGGCGAAGTGATTTTTTCCACGCAGAATGCGCAGAAATTTGAGAAAACTCATCGTCGCATCGTGATTCTCATGATTCAGCGGATTCTGCGTGAGATATATTTTGTACCTTTGCATCATGATTAAATCCACCGTCACCAACAAGGAAATCTGGCGCATCGCATACCCCATCATGTTGGGCAACCTCGCGCAAACCATCATCACTTTCACTGATACCGCTTTCCTCGGTCACCTCGGCACTAACGAGTTGAGTGCCTCCATGATGGCGGGCTTGTATTATTTCGTCTTTACCACTTTGGCGATGGGTTTTGCCGTGGGCATTCAAATCTTTATCGCGCGGCGTTTTGGCGAGGGCAACTATAATAAAATCGGCGTGGTGTTCCAGCATGGGGCCTTGTTTGTGCTGGGCTTGGGCATCTTCCTGTTCAGTATCTTGTTCTTCTTCAGCCACAAGTTGCTGCATGTCATCATCGAGTCGGAGAATATCTATGCGGCGGCGAGTGAGTATCTGAGATTCAGGCAGTTCGGCATCTTTTTCGTGGTGTTTAATTTCTTGTTTCGTTCGTTTTATGTTGGCATCAGCAGTACGAAAGTCATCACGTTTTCGACGCTCATCATGGCCGTCGTCAACATCTTTTTCGACTGGGCCTTGATTTTCGGTCATGCGGGACTACCCGAGATGGGCATTGGCGGCGCAGCTTTGGCCTCGCTGATGGCTGAAATCACGGCGTTCTGCTTCTTCTGGATTTACACCTACATCAAGATCCCGCACGAGGAATACGGCATGTTCCGTTGGCACCCATGGCAGCCCGCCTTGATGGGCGATATCCTGAAGGTGGCCTTCCCGAGTATGATTCAGCGGCTGTTCTCTTTCGGCGCGTGGTTTATCTTCTTTGTGATGATCGAGAAGATGGGCGAGACGGCCATCGGCGTGTCGTCGGTGGTGCGAAGTACGTATATGATTCTCATCATTCCGGGCATCGCCTTCGCTTCGACCGCCAACACCTTGACGAGCCGCATCATCGGCGAGGGCAAGAGCAACGAGGTGATGGCAACTATATGGAAAGTGGTGAAAAACAGTTTCTTGTGTTCTGCCATTTTGGTTGCGGTGGTGGCGGTCATCCCGCATTTGGTTTTGCATATCTACACTGATGACACGGCTTTGGCGCAGGCGGCCATCCCTTCGGTCTATGTGATTTGTGTCGCCACGCTGCTTGGTGCCTTCTCCATGACTTTTTTCGAGGCCGTCTCGGGCACGGGCAACACCACTGCGGCCATGGCCTTGGAGTTCGGCATCCTTATCGCTTACATCGTCTATGTCTTCCTCATGACCAAGACTTCCACCATCGCTGGCGTATGGACTGCCGAGTGGCTATATAACATCGCCATTGGGCTGATTTCGCTGGTGTATATTTGGAAGGCGGATTGGGGGAGGAAGAGGATATAGAGGATTCTCTGGGATATCGCGAGGGTTTCACCCCCGCTTGATGTTGGGTCGCCCCTTCGGGGCTGGTTAGGAGTGGATGTCGTGTTATAGCGCGAGGGTTTCACCCCCGCTTGACATCGGGTCGCCCTTTCAGGGCTTTTGTGGATGATTCGAAACGCAAAAATAGGAAAATCTTGGGAATACAGGTGCCATCGTTGAGAAACTATGGGCGTTTGTATGTCCGAATTGCCGTTTTTGGTATTTTTGCGGCTGATATGAATAAGCATTTGCTGTTATTATTCCTGCTTATTGCTGTCACTGCCACCGCCCAAAACCGTTACCATCCCGGTGAGGTGGTGCCGGAGCCTTATTTGAAGGTGTATGGCTATGAGCGTTTCTTCAACGTCACACCGGTTGATGCCGAGCTTCGGGCGTTGATGGGATGCCATTCTGCCAAGGCAGAGAAGGGAACGGATTGGGAACAGTTGCGTTATCTTCGCGTGCTGCATCGCGATGCGGATGGTAATGCCATCGTTGGTGATATGGTTTGCAATGCGATGATTTCCAATGATTTGATTGAGATCTTCAAGGCTTTGTTCGAGGCTGGCTATCCCATCGAGAAGATGCGGCTCGTCGACTATTATGGAGGCGACGACGAAGCCTCGATGCGCGACAACAACACCTCGTGCTTCAACCAACGGGCGATTACGGCAGGCGGGCGCATTTCGAAGCACAGCGACGGTCTCGCCGTTGACATCAACCCGAGATACAACCCATATTACAAGGTGAAAGCATCGGGGAAGGTCGTCGTCAAACCTGAAGAAAGCGCTGAGTATCTGGACCGTAGCGCATCTTTTCCCTACAAAATCGAAAAAGGCGACTTGTGTTACCGCTTGTTCAGGCAACACGGCTTCCACTGGGGCGGCGAATGGGCCTCAGGCAAGGACTACCAGCATTTTGAGAGATAGCGGACAGAAGCCTGTCACAGCTGCATGTAATTCCAGGGATTCACGTTAAGCAACAGCAGCAACACCCATACGAATGCGACGGAAGCCACCATGCCGATGAAGGTCATCAAGGCGCCCTTGAAGTTGCGTTGTAGGCAGAGAATCAGCAAGATACTGAGTGCTATAAAGGCGCTTTCATACCATACGCAGATGCCGAATCCGAGCATGAGGCCGGCGATGATGAACGACGTGCGGTGGACGTTTTCGTTGAGGTTGTTTATGCGCAGCACCTCTTGACGCAAGACGATGTTGGCGCCATAAAGCAGCAAGGGCAACGCGAGAAATGCGCTGGCATTCTCAATGACGCCGAAAGACGGCATGACGCAGCTGATGGCAGGGATGAGGGCTAACAGCCACGCATTCCGCTTGTTGGAGGCGAGGTCGCTGAGGCGGTAAACCATGGATACCGTGAAGATGGAGACCGAGGCATACAAGGCGCGGCTGAGCAACATCATGCCTTGGGTTTCGCCCACGCCGAGCAGCGATTTCATCTTGTCGAGGAAACCGATGAAAAGGGTGGGGTGCTGCAAGTCGCGGTTCGAGCCGAAGCCGGGGACGAAAATGACCACTATGATTCTCACCGCGATGGCGAAAAGCATCAGCGCGGTGAAAGGATGCTTGGCTTTGAATTGTTTGAGTTTTTGGAACATGGTATCAATGGAATTACAAGACAAGATGAAAAGAAATCAAAGCTTCAGGACAGGCTTGGCAATGGTGTTTTTGCCAGCATTCATGCGGATGAGATAGAGCCCTGACGGCAAGTCGCCAAGGTCGAGGCTGAGCTCGTTGGACGAGGCGGTCAGGCTGCGGACACAGCGTCCCTGTTGGTCGTAGATGGAGACGTTTTGGATGCATTCTTGCGCTTTGAGGTTGAGTTGTCCGTAAAAAGGATTAGGCGAAAGGACGCAAATGTCTTCGTTTTCTTCGATGCCGTCGGGGTTGTAGATCAGTTCGACGTCGTCAACAAAAAGGTCGTCGTTGTCGCTACCTTCGCCAGGCACTTCGTTGGTGGTGATGGTGAAAAGGATGTAGCGCGGGTCGTTGCAGGGGCCGTCCTTGACGAAAGGCACGCTGAGGCGCCTCCAGATGTAGGCTCCGTTGGCCGTGGAGGTACGGGTGAAGGTATGGCGCGCTGAGGCGACGAGCATCTCAGCGGGTTCCTCGGTGCCGTTAGCGACGAACTTGTAGTCGGCGTCGCCATGGACGACACAGCGGAGTTGCGCCCGTTGGGTGCTGCTCTCGCTGCGGAAGCACACCCAGATGGCAATGGAGTCGGGAACGGCATTGATGGGTGTATTGAACGCACTTTCAACACGTTGGGTGTAATTGTAGTTTTCGGAGCCTATTGTCGACATGCTGCCTGCGTTCATGCGACCGTTGGTAAAGGTGCCGTTGGCTGTGACGCCCAAAATGCTGGTGGGAAAGATACGGACGCTTTTCATCCCGTTTGAGCCAGGCCTGACTTGGTCAGAAGGCTCAATTTGGTTAGAAAGGAAGCCCCCGAACAAGCCTGTTGACGTGCCGCTCGAATGCCAGTGTACTGGTTCATTGGCAGCAGTGGTTTCACGGGTCGTCCAATTCTCAAAGCTACTGTTGTCGAATTGTGCGCCGTTTTGGGCGGTGAGCTTCGCGCTTGTTGTAGTGATAAGAAGAATGAGGATTAATGTATGTTTACGGTTCATTGTCGTTAGAATTAAAAGTGATTTATTCATGCAAAAGTAGACAAATTTTGGGTTGTATCATCAATTCGAACGAAAAAAGCAGTAAATTTGCATGTTTGGAAGAGGAATTCATGTCTAATGACAATATAAAATGTTTCATATCAAAAACTTAGAGTTATGCAATTCAACGCAAAAAAAGTAAAGGACCAAGTAGTTCAGTGGATTAGGGACTGGTTCGAAGAGAATGGCAAAGGCTGTAACGCTGTGATCGGCATTTCAGGAGGTAAGGATAGCAGTGTCGTCGCTGGACTTTGTGTCGAGGCCCTCGGTGTGGACCGTGTCATCGGCGTGACCATGCCCAATGGCGTGCAACCCGACATCGACGACAGCATGAAACTCATCAACCACCTCGGCATCCGCCACTGCTGCGTCAACATCGGCGACACCTATAATACATTAATCGCTGCCGTGAAGGAACAACTTGGCACTTTGGATGCCGAAGTCAGCCGCCAGACCACCATCAACCTGCCGCCGCGCCTGAGAATGAGCACTTTGTATGCCGTTTCCCAATCGATGAACGGCCGCGTGGCCAACACCTGCAACCTCTCTGAGGACTGGGTGGGTTACTCGACCCGTTATGGCGATGCTGCTGGAGATTTCTCGCCTTTGGGCGGACTCACCGTGCAGGAAGTCAAGGCGATAGGGAAGGAACTGGGTCTGCCCATCGAATTGGTGGAGAAGACCCCATCCGATGGCCTTACCAACAAGAGCGACGAGGACAACCTCGGCTTCACATACGCCGTCCTGGACAAATACATCCGCACTGGCATTTGCGACGACCCCGACACCAAGGCCCGCATTGACCACAAACACGTGACCAACCTCTTCAAGCTTCAGCCGATTCCGCATTTTGAGATGAAGTGACCGTTCCGATGGATCTACATGACTTTCTGAGCAATCGCATCGACATGAACGACATCGAGGCGATTCGAGTGTATACACAAGGCAGGGAAAACGATGCCAGAAAGGAAGAACTTTATCGCGTGATGATGGACGATGACGGCAGGGCAGGAGGCAACGCTGCTTGGATTTTCTCACATTTCGCTTTGGCGGAGAATGAATGGCTTTACAGCAAACAGCAAGAATTGATGGAGGCCGTCATGCGCACCGAGAACATCACCAAACGCCGCATCATGATGGTGCTTTTGGAACGACAGCCATTTACCGAGAAGGGTTTTCGCGCCGATTACCTTGACTTCTGTCTTGAGCACATGGCCATGTTGGAAGAGCCTTACGGCATTCGTGCCTTGTGCATGAAACAGGCTTTCGCCCAATGCAGCCTCGTCCCCGAGTTGCTCCCCGAGTTTGAAGCCACATTGGAATTGATGGACGACAATTTCCTTTCCCCCGGGTTGCGAACTGCGAAAAGGAATGTGATGAAAAAGATGAGAGGGATTAGGAAAAACTTGTAACTTTGCGGAATTAAATACCAAACAATATGTTCTCTTGCCCCATCCAAATCCGCATGAGCGACCTCGACCCGTACAACCACGTCAACAACGGGGCGCAATGCAACTACTTCGACATGGGTCGAAGCCGCTACTTCGAGCATGTCTTCCAAACCCGAATCGACTGGCTGACATTCAAATACGTCCTCGTCCACGTCGATCTTGATTTCCGCAAGCCAGTGCTTTTCCACGACCCGATTGTGTGCGATAGCCGTGTCACGGAGATGGGCAATTCCAGCTTTAAGATGGAGCAATGCTTGAAAGATGCCAAAACGGGCGAAATCAAGACCTTATGTCATGCCGTGGTGGTGTATTTCAACCGTGAGACAAACAAGTCGGAGCGGATTCCGGATAATGATCGAACACTTTTGGAAGGTGAAAAACTATGATACGCTTTGCGTCATTGCGAGGAGCGAAGCAAATCGAAGATCCGACGAAGACAATCCAGAAAACTACTTATTATATTATAGATTGCTTCGTCGTTCCTCCTCGCAATGACAACCAAACCTCAAAAATGAATTACTAATGAAAAAAACTGTTTTTACCCTAATTAGCCTCTTGGCCTTTGTCGGCCTCCAAGCCCAAACCGAAGCCGAACTGAACGCTTGGAACGATGTCAACGTGTACGAAATCAACCGCTTGTATCCTCGGACGAATGTCATCCCCGTAGGGGAACAGTGGTTGCAATGCCTCAACGGCGATTGGAAATTCAAATGGGTGGACTCGCCCTCAAAAGCGCCTGCCGATTTCTATAAGGCGGACTATGACGTTTCCTCGTGGGGAACCATCAAAGTGCCGGCCAACTGGGAGCTGAACGGCTACGGAACGCCCATCTATGTCAATGTGGACAACGAGTTTCGCCCCAACGAGCCGCCGTTTGCCCCGACGGTTGACAATCCAGTAGGCTGCTATGTGACGGAGTTTGACATCCCCGAAATATGGAAAGACCGCCGGACTTTCATCAACTTCGGTGCGGTGAAATCGGCCTATTACCTTTGGGTGAATGGACAGTTTGTTGGTTTTACGGAAGATGCCAAGACCAATGCCGAATTTGATCTTACTCCATTCGTTAAGGTGGGGAAGAACAAGTTGGCTGTAAAGGTGTATCGTTTCTCCAATGGCTCCTACTTCGAGTGCCAGGACTTTTGGCGTCTCAGTGGCATCGAGCGCGATGTGGTGGTTTATTCCAAACCCACGCTCAATATATATGATTATGAAGTCCGTGCTGGATTGGATAAAAACTACCAAAACGGCACTTTTGCGATAAAGGTTAAGCTACAAAGCAATACCAATAAGATACAGAAAAACAGCAGTTTGGTGGTCGGTGCTTACGAGGGGTCAGAGACACGGGGCTTTCCGGAGCATATCTTATTTACGGTCACACAGTCTCTCAATGATTTGACCTTTACGCTTGCGGAAGACGGCTATTATTATGCAGAGGCGGAATTGTCTGTTGATAGTAAGGAAATCGGAAAGGTGTTGCCTTGGTCAGCGGAAAGCCCGAACTTGTACCAGTTGAGAATGTCTCTGATGGACCGAAAAGCCAATTCTCTTGAGAGGATTTCTTCGCCTTTCGGCTTCCGCACTTCCGAAATCAAGGACGGAAAGTTGCTGATTAATGGGCAATATGTATTAATAAAAGGTGTGAACCGTCACGAGCACGATCCCTACACGGGCCATGTGATTTCGCGTGAGTCGATGGAACGCGATATTGCCTTGATGAAGCAAATGAACATCAATACGGTACGCACCTGCCACTATCCCGACGACCCGTATTGGTACGAACTCTGCGACCGCTACGGACTTTATGTCTGGGACGAAGCCAACTGCGAATCCCACGCGCAAGGCTACGGCGAAAAGAGTTTGGCCAAGGACGAGCGTTTCAAGGAAGTGGTCTGGTCGCGTAATCGCAACATGCTCGAACGCGACAAGAACCATCCTTCGGTGATTCTATGGTCGATGGGCAACGAGTGTGGCAACGGCGTGAATTTCGAATACACCTACGATTGGATGAAGCAGCGAGACTCATCACGTCCCGTGACGTATGAGAGAGCTGTTTATGACAGAAATACTGATGCCATCGGTTTGATGTATGCCAGCCCGAAGTATCTGCAACGCTTTGTGGATGAAGGACTTGATTCGATGCATCGCCCCTTTATCATGGTGGAATACTGCCACGCGATGGGCAACAGCATGGGCGGCTTGCAGGATTATTGGGATGTGTTTGAGGCCAACGAGCAACTGCAAGGCGGCTGTATCTGGGACTGGGTGGACCAAAGTTTCATCCAACATGACAAGGAAAAGGATGTGGATTGGTTGGCCGTTGGTGGCGATTTTGGTCATGCCTACGGCGTAGGCGATGACGACGCTTTCTGTGCCAATGGCGTAGTGAGTTCCGATAGAAGGCCGCACCATCACGCCGCTGAGGTGAAGAAGGTGTATCAGCCTATCAAGTTCACCGCCAAAGACCTGACTTGGGGTAAGTTCGAGGCCAAAAACTGGCTCTCGTTCACCAATGCCTCGGCTTTCGACTGCGATTACGAGATTTTCTCAGCAGAGAAAACCCTGACGAAGGGTAAAATCGACCTTGATATTGAACCCTTTGGCAAACAAGAGATTAATATTGAACGTCTGCGTATTTATGGCAATCCCGGCGAGGAGTTCTTCATTCGTTTTTCGGTGAAAACCAGAGAAAACCAGCCCTTTATTCCCTCTGGAACGGAAATCGCATACGACGAGTTCAAGTTGGATTGGCCCTCCGCCGACAAGGAGCAGCTGCCGGAAGCAGGCAAGGTCACGGCAAGACTTGTCTTGACAGGCGATGACAAAGGCTACCATTTCAGTGGCGACAATTTCGACATTACTTTCGATATGGAGACAGGGGAGATGACATCGTATAAGTTTGATAATCAGGAGTTGTTAAGCGGTAATTTAAAGCAGAACTTCTGGCGTGCACCCACCTTGAACGACGAGGTGGATGGCTGGGCCTTGCCGCGTTGGAAGAAGGCAGGCCTGCAACACCTGACCGCCAAATACGCTTCGTGGCATAGTGATAAGTTGGCTGATGGTTCGGCCTACATTAACGTGACAACAGAGCTTCGCGATGCACAGGACGTACTTCAAATCGTGGTCAATAGCTTCTATCGCATTGATGGCAACGGTAATGTGACTGTTACCAACCGCGTCCAGCCGATGGAGACGGTGACTTCCTTGCCCAAGATCGGAATGCAGTTCTATATGCCGATGGATTACAGGAATTTGACCTATTTCGGCAAGGACACTGAGAATTATCCTGATCGCAACGCTTCAGGTAAGATGGGACTGTATGAAACTGATGCTTTAAGTCTGTTTGAGCAACATGTTGTGCCTCAGGATAATGGCAATCATGCTGAAACACGCTGGATGACCTTGACGAGCAACAAATCGAAGGTCGGTTTGTTTGTCACCATGTCTGAGCCGTTCAACTTCAGCGTATATAAATATACCGACGACAATCTTACTGCTGCCCGCCGTATCAACCAACTGGAACCCAAAGACTTCCTCACGGTGAACATTGACTACAAAGTGGCTCCCATCGGAACGGCGACTTGCGGCCCGGGCGTGGATGAAAAGTATGTGCTTAAAAACCAAGTGTATGAATATACGATGCTGCTTCGTGTTTTCGATACGAAGACGGAAGACCCGATTGAGTTGTATCGTTTCAGGATGCCTGAAGCCTCGGAAATCATGGTTCCGACCCCTGAAATCAAGGCGGAAATGAATGGGAATGAGGATTTTAAGATTTTCAATGAGCCATTGACAATCACATTGAGTTGTTCTGAACCGAATGTCGAAATCCGCTATACTTTGGATGGCAGTGAACCTAACGAAAAATCCACCTTATACAAGAAACCATTCACGATTGAACAGTCTTGTATGCTGAAAGCCAGGACGTTTGCAAAAGGGAAAGAGCAATCGTTTGTGGCGGTGCGCTGTTTCGAATATCATCCCATCAAGAATACCACTTTCGTCACGCCACCCGTGGAGCGTTACAGCAAGAATGCTGACATTGCCTTGATGGACGGCAAAAAAGGCGTGGCCGGCGACTATTACAATGACTGGTTGGGCTTCAATGGCGACAACATGGAGGCCACCATTGAGCTGACCAAGCCATTGGATATCAATGTGGTAAAAGTCGGTGTTTGCCACGAGCCGAACGACTGGGTGATGTGGCCCAAAGCCGTTTGGGTCAGCTTCTCTGAGGACGGGACGAACTTCACGGAATGGAAATTCGCGGAGTTGCCCGTCTTCGATCGTCCCGACAGGATGTTAGGTTTGGGTAGGGTGGAGGCTCGTGCCCGTGTTGCAGCCAAGAAGGTGAAATTCATCCGCGTGAAGGTTGAAAATCAAGGCGTTATGCCTGATTGGCATCCCTACGCAGGCGAGAAGGCTTGGATTATGGTGGACGAGGTTACCGTGGAGTAAGGAGTTGTCACTTAATCACCTTCACCATCTCCCTAATCGCCGCAAACCCTTGACGCACAGGGAACATCGGGAAGGTGTGGAACATGCCCTCGTATTCGTGGAAGGTCGCGGGGAGGCCTTCTTTTTCCAGTTTTTCCTTGAGTAAAAGCACGTCGGCTTTCAGGATTTCGTCGGTGCCGTAAAACACGTTGAAGTTGTCTAGGCCGGAGAAATCTCCAAAATAAGGGCTCACCCAAGGGTGCGTGGCTGGCAGGTCGCCTTGCCACACACGGTTGAGGAGGATGACGCGGTCGAGCTGGAGCATGGGGTCGCGCTTCTGAAGGTTGCGCATCGTGGCCTCTGCGGAATGGCTTAGGTCGAGGCAAGGAGAGTTGAGAATCAGCGATTTGGGCTTTCTCCAACCGTTCTTGACGGCCTCCTGTGCAATGACGAGGCTGAGGTGTGCACCTGCCGAGTCGCCCATGAAATGGATCTCGTCGTAGTCCAGCTTTTCAACGATTTCGTGATAGAACTCCAACAGGCTCGAAACGGTGTCCTTGCAGGTATATTCGGGTGACTTGGGATACACCGGCATGAGGATATCGCAATGGCTGCGCAGGCTGATGTCGTGCATGAAACGCCAGTGAAAAAACACGGGCGGATAGATGAAGGCGCCGCCGTGGTTGTAGAAAATGAGCTTGCGTTTGGGTCGGCCCTTCGACAAGCTCAGGGGCCTTGCTGTCTGATGCACATGACGGAAATACTGCATCTCGTAACCCGTTGAGGTCGTGAAGATTTCGGGTGTGAAATAGCTTCTGAAATACCTCGGCACGCGCACCGTCCGGCGGTTCTCGCGGCGGCAATGTTCAAGTTCTTCCTCCACCTGCTCGGGCGTGGCGTCGCGCAGCGACTTGAACATCAGTTTCAGGTATTTTTCTGTAAAGGCTGCTCCTGGGCTCATGGTTAGTGTTTCTGATAAATCTTCAGGTCAAACATGGAAGCGGCGGAGATGATGTGGTCGAAGAGGTCGCTTTGGATTTCCTCGTAGTTGACCCATTGCTTGTCGTTGCTAAAGGCATAAATCTGCAACGGCACACCATATTCGGAGGGCTGCATCTGGCGCACCATCAAGGTCAGGTTGTGGTTGAGTTTCGGATTGTTGACTAAATATGCCTTGATGTAGGCACGGAAGATGCCCAAGTTGGTTTGTTGACGCCCATTGATGATTTCGCTCGTGTCAATGCGGTTGGCTTTGTTGTATTCAAGTATGTCAGCCTCTTTTTTCAAGATATAATCCTTTACGAGACCATAATGCTTGTAGCGCTCGAGCATCTCGGGCGTGCAGTAATGGATGGTGTTCACGTCGATGTTGATGGTGCGGGCGATGCGCCGTCCGCCCGACTCCGACATCCCGCGCCAGTTGGTGAAGGGGTTGGAAACCAGGTTGTAGGTTGGGATGGTGGTGATGGTGTTGTCCCAGTTTTGCACTTTTACGGTGGTCAGCTTGATTTCGAGCACGGTGCCATCGGCAGGACCCATCACAATCCAGTCGCCGATACGGAGCATGTCGTTGGTCGTGAGTTGGACGCCACCCACAAAGCCTTTGATAAGGTCTTGGAACACAAGCATGAGGACGGCCGAAATCGTTCCCAAGCTGATGAGGATGCTGCCGACACTAGTGCCCATCAGGTAGGCGATGATGACAATGATGCAAACGATGTCAAGCACGATTCTGATGACCTGAATCAAACTGGTGATGGGCTTCTGTTTCGAGACTTCCAATGTGTTGTATGCATCTTCAACGGTGTTCGCTATCGCATTGAGGACCATGGTGAAGATGATGATTTCGAAAATGGTGTTCAGCTTGGTTAACGCCGCTACGGTCGCAGGAAAGTCGGGGAGCGTGTTGGGTAGCATCGCGCCAAACAGGAGGGCTGGCACGAGCAGGCATAGCCTTGAGATGACCTTGTTCTTGACGAGCATGTCGTCGTATTTGTTGGTCGATTTTTGTATGATGGTGTAAACGGTCTTTTTTATGATAAAACGCACCAAGAAATAAAGGATGAGGCAGGCCAATGCCAGACTCAGTGTGGCGATAGTTTCGGCAAAGGCGAGCGAAGTGCTTTCTCCAAGATGCAAGGCGTCACCGAAGGATTTCAATAGGTTGATGTATTTTTCAATCATGATTATTGGGTGAATTGGCGCTGCAAAGGTAAGGAAAATAACGGAGATAATTGCCATCCACCGCATGTCGTGCGGATTTTCTGAAAAAAAAGGGGTAGGGATGACATTAATTATTGTTGGCCATTGTTATTTGAAAAAAAGTCCATAATTTTACACACTCAAATCATCATTTTATTAGGAATTAGTAACAAATTAAAACCATAAGAAAATGAAAATCAAGTCTTTACTAAGTGTTTTACTGATTGGTCTTTTCATGCCATTGGCAATGATGGGCCAAACGACCTTCACCCAAACGACCACCAATGACTTCGCGAAAGGTACCGGACAGTACGTCGACATCGCGGATGGTGGTGTCACCTTGCAGTACAAGATGGCCTCTGTCGCCGACTGGAGCGCGGCCACCAATCTGCCTCAAGCGCTGAAAAGCCATCAAGTGGTGACTTGGCGCAATTTCGTCTACCTCGTAGGCGGTTACAACGGCTCTGCTCCCGTGAACAACGTTTACCGCGCCACCAAACAAGACAACGGCATCTCGGGCTGGTCGGGCATTAATGCGCTGCCTGTGCCTTTGAGAGACATGGCCGTGGCCACCACCCAAACCCAACTCCTCGTGATGGGTGGCCGCAACAACGACACCGTGAGCGACAAGATTTATTCAGCGAAATTCAACGACGATGGCTCCATCGGGACATGGAAAGAGCTTGAGCTTGCTCTGCCTCAGCCTTGCTGGGGAATGCGTGCCGTGGAGGTGATGGGTAACCTGTACGTAATCGGTGGTGCCAACATCGACAGCAACAACGATGCTTCCGACAAGGTGTATTGCCTGAAGATTGATGCGGTGGGCGAAATCGCGAGTATTTCCGAAGTGAACAGCTTGCCTGAAGCCCGAAACGGCCTTGCTGCCACTGCGTATGACTCCAAGATTATCGTGACGGGCGGCCACGATGCCACCTTCACCGCTAAAAACACTGTCTACAGCGCGACCGTCAACCTCGACGGCAGCTTGGGCACATGGCAAACCAAGGAAGCCTTGCCCGTCGCGCTGTTCGATCATACTACCCTCTGCGCCAACGGCATCCTGACCGTCATCGGCGGCCACGATGGCTCGCTGCCCAGCAACAAGTTTTACTCTACTCTTGCCGATGCCGCCACCTACAACTGGGCACTCTCCGAAGTAATGTTGCCCGAACGCTACACGCAAGGCGCCTCTTTCGCCTTTGGAAACAAGATTTTCTTCTGTGGTGGACAAAACATCTCGAATGCTCTGGTGAACTACACGCGCTTTATGGTCATCACCACAGCAGAGCAGCCCATCAGCAAGGCGGCCTTCATCGGTGACCCCTTCTATGTGGGCGCACCCAAGAACCTGCAACAGCTTGACTACACCTTGAACTATACAGCCGAGACCTCTTCCTACGAAATCCTCTACCGCTTGGCTGGTAACAACAAGGTGTTTGGTAACTGGATTTCGTCAGGCTCCAACCTGCCGGCAGTCATCAACCAAAGCTACAGCTACATACAATACATGTTCCGCTTCACGGCCAATGGAAGCGATAACCTCTCATTGGACGACGTGACCCTCACCGTGAGCGGTTTCACCCAACTGGCAGGTAACCTTAATGACATGGCCACCCTGACCGCTGCCAACAGCCCCTATTGGGTGATTTCCGACATCAGTTTCACCTCTGGCACACATAACATCGAGCCGGGTGTGACCATTTATTTCAGGACCAACACAGGTCTCAACGTGGGGCAGGCCTCAGTCAACTTCAATGGCACTGCTGATAATCCCATCCTGCTCACTCATGAGGACGAGGAAGCGGGCCTCTGGAACGGCGTGTACTATCAAGACGCCAGCGACAGCTACGGCCTGACCTCAGTGATGAACTACACCACCATCGAAAAGGCCGGCAACGGTGACAACAACGCTAACCTGCGTCTGCATAATACCAACCAGCCGACCATCACCAATTGTACTTTCGACGGTGCTGTGGGTCGTGGCATCAGGTTGTACCAATCGCATCCCACCATCACGGGCTGCGTCATGTCGAACAACACCTACGGCCTCGACCTCGAGAACGCCATCCCGACCTGCGATGCCTGCGTGATGAGCGGCAACCTATACGGTATCTATTACCGCACCACCAACTTCAACGCCACGCTGACCGGCGTGACCACTACGGGTAACACATACGGCCTCTATTCCTGCACCCCCGACCGCACTTTCACTTTGAACTCTGATGCCCTCGCATTTGTGGGCAACACTACCGACATTGCCGTGGCTGGCGGGCGCATTGCCAACGACCAGACCTGGAACCTCTTCCCGAACGGCTATGCCTTGCTCGGCAACGTGGAAATCTATGGCGGCACGCCTAAGCTCACCATTGTGCCAGGCGTGACCGTGAAGGGCGCCACCAACACATCGCTCTATGTGGGCAATGGTGGTAGCCAAGGCGGCATGCTCTATGCTGTGGGCACGGCCACTGACAGTATCCGTTTCACCTCTTTGAACGGCGAGGTGGGAGGCTGGAACGGCCTAAATTTCCGAGACGGATCCGACTACAACTCTTTTTCTACACTTCGTTTTTGCAAGGTGGAAAAGGCCTCAACTAATATCTATTGCAACTATACAACCCAGCCCAGTATCTATTGGAGCACGGTACAGGATGCTGTGAACACCAATATTGACTTGAACAACGGCTCCAACATTACTATGGACGACTGCCTCATTAAGGATGCCCCCAAAGGCCTGATGGTGAGTTCTTCCAACCCTTCTTTGGTATCCGTAGTCTTCGATAACCATAGTGAGGCCTGCATTTGGCACCAAAATGCTTGCGTGATTACTTACTTTGACTGCACCCTGCAAAATTCACGTTATGGCATACGTTTTGAAACGCCGAACCGTGATTTTTTGACCAATGTAAACATTACCTATCTAAACAATGAGTTTAATATTGCTATGCCAGGGGGAAATATTACAGAAAACCATCTATGGAATGCGAATGATTATGCTGTTTTGGGCAGTATTTGTGTTCGTAAGGATAATCAGAAATGTCGTTTGACTCTTTCTCCAGGGGTGACATTGAAGTTTGCGGCAAACACGAACATGCAGATTTCGTATTATGAGGGATATCCGTATTATTACTCTAGGTATGGAGAGTTGCATGCTGTTGGTACGGAAGACCAGCCGATTACGTTCACGTCGATGAATGGCGAGTCGGGCGGTTGGAATGGTCTATATTTCCAGGATCTTAGCGATAACATTGAAGGCATGGAATCCGTGTTAAAACATTGCATTATTGAGAACGGCAATGCGTACAACTTGTACCTAAGCAGTACGAACCAGCCCTCAGTGATAGAGAATTGTGCTTTCCGCAATTCAGCGTCAAGAGGTGTATATATGGAAAACAGCCGTGATACCATTAGGGGTTGCGTTTTTGAGAACAATGCCAACTATGGCCTGTACTATAACAACCCTCATTATGTGGGTGTGCTGGAGAATTTGACTTTCACGGGCAATTTGCATGATGGCGTGGCCACTGGAGGTGGTGATATTAGCGAAAACCGTACATGGAATAAGTTTGCCGATGATGCCAATTATTATATTCTCGGCAGTATTTGTGTTCGTAAGGATAATCAGAAATGTCGTTTGACTCTTTCTCCAGGGGTGACATTGAAGTTTGCGGCAAACACGAACATGCAGATTTCGTATTATGAGGGATATCCGTATTATTACTCTAGGTATGGAGAGTTGCATGCTGTTGGTACGGAAGACCAGCCGATTACGTTCACGTCGATGAATGGCGAGTCGGGCGGTTGGAATGGTCTATATTTCCAGGATCTTAGCGATAACATTGAAGGCATGGAATCCGTGTTAAAACATTGCATTATTGAGAACGGCAATGCGTACAACTTATTAATAAGTTCTACTAACCAACCCACAGTGGAACGCTGCAAACTTGTCCATTCCAACGGCTATGGCCTCAGAATCGACAATTGCTCACCCACTATCATCAAATCAACCATTAAGGACAATGCCACGCACGGCATTTATCTTACGGGCAACAGCAGCAATCCTACCATTGGCGGCAATTATGTGAATGGTTGCAATATTTATAGAAATGGCAGCTACAACATCTATCAAGACGGAGGCTCTAACATTAACATACCTTACAATTATGTCGGCGCCGTGGATAGCCTTTATGTCGAGACCCATTGCCTCTATGACAAGCAGGACAACAACAGCAAAGGCCGCGTGAATATGTATCCTGTTTCGTGGATGCCCATGCACAGCGAAATTGACTGCAGCGGTAGGCTCTATTACGATAACAACCCCAACAAACCCATGACTGGCGTGACGCTTGCCGTGAAGGACTTCCAAGGTGAGACTTTGGATGAAACCACGGTGGACAGCGACGGTGACTTCAGTTTTGAAGACTTGGATCTCAGCGTGGCCAATAAACTTGAAGTCACAACGGGCATTGACTTCCCGAACGCCATCACCTCGGTGTCGGCTTTGTTCGTGAAGCGCCACTTTGCCCATCTGATGACCCTTGAAGGCAATCACGCAGTGGTGGCTGACGTGAACAAGAGCAAGACCATCAACGGTACCGATGCGCTGCTCATCCAGCGCCATGTGGCCCATCTCATCAGCACCTTCCCGACAGGCGACCTGCTGATGGCCACCGACACAGCCTACAGCAACGGCAACCAGTTCACCATGAACCTGAGCGCGCTGTGTTACGGCGACGTGGACGGACGCCTCAACAACTTCGGAAGGGACAACGGGTTGGAGTTGGAATACGACGGACACCTTTTGGCCGAATCGGGCGAAGCCATAGAAATCCCTGTGCGCCTCAATACTGACAACGACGTGGCTGCTATCACACTGCGTTTGGGCTATCCTGAGGAATACCTTGACATTGAGGATGTTGTTTTGGCTGCTACGGGTGAGAGCTTGTTGCACGGTGGTGAGGCGGGTCAGCTTAACGTCTCATGGTGCAATTTGGATGCCGTGAGCGTTGGAGCAGGGGAGACCTTGTTGGTCATCAAGGCCCGTGCCAAGGAGTTGAGCTTCTTGGAGGAGGAAATAGCCTTCACCCTTGAGGGTTATTCCGAGCTTAACGACGAAGAAGGCAACCACTTGCCCGACATCATGCTGTTGATGCCTACGCTCACCACTGAAATGCTAAGTGTGGCCGATAACAGCACCGATGCCGCTTTGAGCGTCTATCCGAATCCCACTAAGGGCGAAACAGTGCTGCGCTACAGCCTGTCCGCCGAGGGTCGGGTGAGCATTGCGCTCTTCGACCTCATGGGTGTCAAGGTGGCGGACATCCTCGACCAACGCCAAAGCGATGGCATTCAAGAAGTCCGCTTCGACACGAGTGGCTTGGCTGCCGGCATCTACTACTGCCGTTTCGTTTTCTCGGGCGAGAACGAGTATGTGAAGACTGTCAAGATTGTGGTTGAAAAATAAGGAGCCATGAAGAACGTACTGAAATTCATAGCCTTGTGGCTGTTTCTGTCGCCGTGGATGAAGGCGTGGGGAACAGACATCACCACAAGGGTGGGCAGCGGATCGGTTTGCCCAAGCAACGACATCATTGTGCCCGTCACGGTGCAGCATTGCGAGAAGGTCGGCTCCATCAGTTTAGTCTTGGCCTTCGACAATACCAAGGTGCATTACATGGGCTGCCAGAACTTCAACAGCCAACTCAGCTCGATGATTCTGAACCAAGTGGACGGAAAAATCTATTTCGCTTGGGCAGAGACCAACTCTATCAGCTTTGAGGACAACGATACCCTTGTCAACCTGCGTTTCAACGGTGTGGAGGGCTATTCGGCCTTGGCTTGGCAGACAGCCTTGTGTGAATACACTGACACAATAGGCAACGTGTTGCCTTCCAACTATGTGAATGGCGGCATCACCGTTTACCAGACCCCGACCATCACGGGTAATCCCCAAGACAGGACGTTGGTGGAAGGCCAAAACACTAATTTCGATGTAGGTGCTTCGGGACAAGGGCTTGGCTATCAGTGGCAAGTGTTGACCCCGTCGGCTACGCAATGGACCAACTTGAGCAATGGTGGCCACTACAGCAACGTGAACAATTGGAGGCTGAATGTGAATAATGTCGAAACAGGCATGAGTGGCAACCAATACCGATGTGTGGTTAGCGGCACTTGCGAGCCACAGGTCGTTTCTCAGGCTGCCACGCTGACGGTGAATGCCTATGTGCCCACCATCAACACGACGGCCCAATCAACTTCGAGTTGCCCCTACACCAACTTTGCCATCCCCATCGCGGTGACGAACTGCAACAACGTGGGTGCCATTTCCTTGGCCCTCAGTTTCGACATTAGCAAAGTGACCTACGAGGGTTACCAGAACCCCAATGCTGCCTTGGGCATTGATTTTGAGGTAAATGCCCTCAACAGTGTGGTTTACTTCACTTGGTCGTCGTCAACGGCCATGAACATTGGCAACGCCACGCTCATCGAACTCTTGTTCTCGTCGGTGTCGGGCAATTCTTCTTTCCAATGGGTGACTGCCGACTGCGAGTATAGCGACGTGGCGGGCAACCTCATCCCGACTTCCTTCTCCAATGGCTCGGTGACGGTGTATTATTCGCCGTCGGTCACTTCCCATCCCTCCGACCGCCTCATTGACCAGGGCGCGAACACCAACTTTTCCATCAGTGCGAGCGGGCAGGGGCTTTCCTACCAATGGCAGGTGAGCACCGACGGAGGCTACAATTGGAGCAACTTGAGTAATGGGGGACACTACTCCAACGTCACCACTTACTATCTGAATGTCAACAATGTGCAGTATGACATGAGCGGCTACCGTTACCGCTGCGTCGTGAGCGGCACCTGCGAGCCGAATGCGGTTTCCAACAGTGCCCTGCTGACGGTGCGACCCACCACCATCCAAACCTCGGTGGCCAGTGCCTCGGCCTGTCCTGGGGCGGAGTTTGGCGTGGCGGTTTCGGTGACCAACTTCAACAATGTAGGCGCCATTTCCTTGGCCTTGAACTACAACCCCGACATCTTGACCTATACAGGCTATTCCAATGTCAATGAGGCTTTAAGCGCTGGCGACTTGGTTGTGAACGCCACGGGCGGCACTGTGTATGTGTCGTGGTCGTCGGCCAACGGGGCCACCATCGGCAACGGGACTTTATTCAACTTCCTTTTCACCGGCGTGACGGGAAGTTCGAGCCTGCAATGGAACACTTCGTTCTGCGAATACACCACCGTTTTGTGCGACAACATCCCCATGGCTTTCAGCAACGGCAACGCCAACATCTATCAAGTGGCTGTGGTTACGGGTCATCCTGAAGACCGCTGCGTTTATGAGACCCAAAACACTACCTTCGGTGCTTCGGGTTCGGGCTATGGTTTGTCGTACCAATGGCAAGTCAGCACCAACAATGGCGGCACATGGTCCGACCTGCAAAACAGCGAACATTATGCCTATGTGACTTCATCCACCTTGCGCGTGAACGGTGCCACTTTGGGCATGGACGGCTACCGCTTCCGTTGCCGGATTACAGGCAGTTGCGGCGATCCGGTCTACACCAACTCGGCCATGCTCTCCGTTGAAGTGTCGCAACCCGTGGTTATCGCCGAAAACGCCACGTGGCAATGCACGGGTGAGGTGTCGCAAAATATCATGGTGGAACACTTCAACAACGTGGGTTCGTTCTCATTGGTGTTGGTCTACGACACCAACTATCTTCGCTATTTGGAGCATTTTGACCTGAACAGTGCCCTATCGGCGGACAATTTCGTCATCAACTATACGATGGGCAAGATTTACATGACTTACGCCTCTGCTAATCCCTTGAACCTTGGCAGTGCCAAGCTGTTCAGCCTCAAGTTCGACAGCTCGGGAGGTAACACCACCAACTCATGGCTGACCAACAGTTGCGAGGTGACTGATGCCACGGGCGAAGCCTTCAACGCGAGTTATGTGAACGGATATATTAAGGTGTTTTCCAATTGCGCCTTCACTGACATCGACATAGACTATTTCTGGTACGACGAAATCATGGATCTCTGTTCAAAAGGCGTGGTGTCAGGCAACCAATGCCAAGTGTTACCCAACCAGAACCTGAAGCGTGCGCAACTGGCCAAGATGCTGTTCATCAGCCTGTTCGGTAGCGCACACGCCTCAGTGGTGACGGACGGCTTCCCCAGTCCCTTCTTGGACATGCAGAAGACCAACACTTATTATTATAAGTACGCCAAGGCTTTGTCGTATCTCGAATACCGCGACGGCATCTCCGTCTTCGACCGTGACAAAATGAACTTCAACCCCGAAGGCACCATCAAGAGGGAGTATTTCATCAAAGCCCTGTTGGAGACCTTCAACATCCCGCCCTTGTTCCAGGATACGGCCATCTTTGCGGACGTGCCTTTGGATAGGGCTACGCGATGCTACATCAATCGCGCTTACAAGATGGGCATTCTGGTTGATGTGAACCCCAATCAAAACACGAAGTATTTCCATCCGGAAACGCCCATCAAAAGAGGTGATGCGATGGGTTATTTGGATTGGTTGATTTCGCTGTACAGCATTCCGCAACCCAATAACTCGCAGGACATTACGCAGTCCGACTTCTTCATCCCAGGCAACTACACGCCCTACAACTTCACCTCCATTTTGGGACAAGAGATAGGTAACTTCAACCACACCACCAAATCGAGTTTTAACATTCCCGCGCGTGGTTTCCCCTTGCAGTTTGAACATACCTACAACTCCTTCCTGACAGAGTTGCCCAACCAGATTTTCGCCACCGACCCACTTGGACAAGGCTGGTCGCACAACTACAACGCTTATATCATCAACACCGATGAGGTGCTTGACGACTACGGCCACCCCTTGGCGACACCCTGCCTCATCATCTTTTGGCCCGATGGTACTATTCACGTTTACGACAACGAGAATGCTCCCGTGCATCCTAAGCCCATCACCAAGGGCGTGTATGATGTGGTGACGCACACCTACAGCGATCAATACAGTGTGAAGATGAAAGACCAGTCGGTCTATACCTTCACGAAGATTGCCGGTGCCGCAGACGATTCGCCCTACATGATGACGCGCATGGAAGACCGTCACGGCAATGCTACCGTGTTGACTTACGGCATTGGCCAGAACGGTTTGCCGAGGCTCTCCACCGTGAGCGACAATGCGGGTCGCGACCTGGTGTTCACCTACCACCCGAACACAAACTATTTGAAGAAGGTGGTCGACCCGCTCAGCCGTAGCGTTTCTTTCGTCATCGAGGACGACAATCTGACGGCCTACGTCAACGCGAAGGGCGACTCCACTTTCTACTATTACGACACGCTGACCCACTACAATCACTTGCTCGACTCCATCAAGCTGCCCAAGGGCAACGTCATTACTAACACCTACGAGCAGCGCAAGCTGACGAGCACGAAGTACAATAACGGCAGTCCGACCACCATCCAGCACAACCCGAACTACGTGGCCAACGCCAACGTGTTCTATTCCTCGACGGTGACGGAAATGGTTGACGGTCATTCGGTTTCAGCCAACCATCAGTATGACAAAGATGGCAATGAAACCCGTATAACCATTGGCAGTTCTACAGATGTGATAAAGACATTTGACGACCACGACCCTACCTTGCTTAAATCCGTGACCAACAATAAGACGGGTGTCACTGTGAATTATGAATATGATTCAGTTGCCAACCTTACGAAATTGACCAAGCAAGGTGGAGGTATGACTATTGTCAACCAATTTGAATACAATGCACAAAATGATGTTGTCAAACAAATTGATGGCAAAGGGAATGCTACACAATTCACATACCAAAATGGCAACTTGACCAAAATAACAGATGCCTTGAACCATGAGAGCCATATTAGTTACAACGACTATGGTCAAGCCGTTACCATCATTGATGCCGTGAATAATCGAGTGGATTTTGGTTATGATAGTTATGGTAACAAGAATTTGGTCAGTTTGCCGATACTTGATATGACGGCGACTATGATTTACGATCAAGCTAGCCGCATGACCCAAGCCACCGATTTCAAAGGTTTCACCAAGAGTTACGTCTATGATTTGGATGATGCACTTCTTAAGGAAACGGACGCTTTGGGCCATGAGACGGGCTACATTTACGACAAAAACGGCAACCTGACCGCCATCCGCAACGCAGCGGGTGACTCGACCTTATTTACCTACGACTTCGATAACGATTATTTGCTCTCCATGAGTTTCCAAGGCATTTCGAAACACTATAGTTATAATGAAGACGGCACTTTGCACACCCTGACAACGCCGAATGGTGAAGTGTTTACCTATAGTTATGATAATGAGGGTCGTTTAACCGATAACGGTTATGCCTCCTATTCTTACTCTTCTTCGGGCAATTTACAGTCCGTTTCGCGAAATGGGAAAAGCATTTCATATACCTATGATGCCTTCAACCGTATTACGAGTCAAAGCTATGATGGACAAACGGTTGCATACGAATATGATAATAATGACAATGTAGTGAAGCTGACCTATCCTGGTAACCATGATGTCTGCTATGACTTCAATGCGTTGAACCAGCTTGTTACGGTGACAGATTGGAATGGACAAACCACCACTTACGATTATCGCGCTGACGGTTCACCGTATTCCATTCTTTATCCTAATCAGGTGCTAACTGATTTTGTGTATGATGCAGCGGGTCGTATTATAGAGTTTGGAAGCAAGCGTAATTACGGCCAAGGCAGTGACATTGTGCGCTACCAATATATAATGGATAAAAACAATAACCATCTTTCTTCAACTAACCTTGGGCAATTTGTGGACATGCCTGTCGTAGATTGGCCAGATGTAAATTACAGCTACAATGCCGCCAATCGTTTGCTGTCAGACGGAGCTAATGACTATCAGTATGACTACAATGGTAATATGACAACCAAGGGTAACAAAGCTTATTATTATGATGAGGTCAATAACTTGACTTCATATTCAGGAAGTGGTAGTTATGCCTATACTTACGATGGAAATGGAAGCCGACGCACTGCCTCGCGTAATGGAGAACTGACTAAGTTTGTCCTTGATTTGAAAGGAAATGTGTTGGTTGAATTAGACGGTTCAAATAATGTGCAATGCTATTATGTCTATGGTCAAGGCATGATTTCGCGCATCAAGCCCGACAACAGCACGAACTATTACATTTATGATTACCGTGGTAGTGTGGTGGCCATGACCAACGACACCGAGGAAGCCAATGTGACCCACAAGTATCAGTATGACGACTTCGGCAATATTCTTCAGATGGAGGAGGCCGATTTCAATCCTTATAGATATATTGGCAAGTTTGGAGTGACTTATGAAAGCGAGGAACTTTACTTCATGCATGCCCGCTACTACGATCCCACCATTGGTCGTTTTTTGAGCGAAGATCCAATTTGGAATACTAATCTATATGCATACGCTGGGAATAACCCAATAATGGGAATTGATCCTCAAGGAAATGTTGTTGGTGTCCTTACTACAGGTATGGAGGCTTTACTAACGGCGTTGGGTAGTTCTGCAACCGTTATGGATTGGTTTTATGGCTCGACAAAAGGTAGAGAACCTTTTGAATTTGATTCTGCTACCGACATTGTAATGACGAGTATAAATGGAGTTGCACTTGGTTTAGGTTTGTTTGCGGCAACTTCTCCTTATGCAAGTGCTTTTTCATTGGGATTGTTCATTGGAGATGTGCTTGGAGATGTGTTTGACAAGCAGATAGTAAATGCTATGGGATATACATTATATGGAATACAACAAATACCTAAGGCATTTGACAAGGCATTTGATTGGATTTTTGTTGACAATGGGATATATGATGTTTTTGATTATCTATTTGGAGATATGGTCGCAAATACAAAGCTTAATGTTCAAAGGGGGTGGAATAATTTGAAAGATGCAGCAGGAAGTCTAAAAGATTCCATTGGTACTGGCTTAAACAAGGTGAAAAAGCTGTTCAAACGAGAATCCAACAGACAAAAGAAGGCCAAAAACTGTATTAATTCATTCAAATAATGGGAGGAATCGAAATGAAAAAGTTATTATTGATATTAGCGGCCATTTTTATTCCTTTCATGGCAATTGGCCAATCTTTAACCACCACCTACGAATACGACGAGCTGAACCGTTTGGTGCAGGTGAACTATCCCAATGGACAGCGGGTGGCGTATGAATACGATGCCTTGGGTAACCGCCTCAGCAGGACGGTGACGCAGGAGAACTATCTCATCACGGCTACGGTCGCGCCCGAAAATGCTGGCTCGGTGGAAGGCGCGGGCAACTATGCGCCAGGCAGCTCGGCCACCTTGGTGGCCATGGCCAATACGGGCTATAGCTTCACCAACTGGACCGAAAACGGTGAGGCGGTCTCCACCACGGCGACCTACACCTTCACCGTGAACGGAGCACGCAATCTAGTGGCCAATTTTACCTTGAGCAGCTTTGAGATTACCGCTACGACAAGTCCGGAGAACGCTGGAACAATTTCTGGCGAAGGTACATACTATTATGGCGATACTGCTACCATAGCTGTCACGCCCAATGCAGGCTATACCTTCGTCAACTGGACGGAGAATGGCACTGAGGTCTCGAACGAACTGACCTATAGTTTTGTGGTGACCAATGCGCACAGCCTCGTGGCGAATTTCAACATGATTAGTTATACGATTGCGGTTTCGGCCAGTCCAGAAGAGGGTGGCACGGTTACGGGTGCAGGCACTTACAACTACGGTCAAACCGTTACCTTGACTGCCACGGCGAATGAGGGCTATACCTTTTTCAACTGGACGAAGAACGGCCAGCAGGTCTCAGCCAGTGCCACCTACAGTTTCCCAGCATCGGAGGCAGGCAGTTATGTTGCGCATTTCACATTGAACAGCTATTTGATTACAGCTATTGCAACTCCGACTTCGGGTGGTACAGTAAGTGGGGGAGGAAGCTATGCTTACGGCACTTCGGTCACATTGAACGCCGCTCCTGCTCTTGGCTATGCTTTCGTCAATTGGACGAAAAACGGCCAGCAGGTTTCCACCAATCCCGTGTTCACTTTCACGGTGACAGGGACAGAGACTTACATCGCCCATTTTGAATGGAGAACCTATGACATCACTGTAGCAGCCAATCCAGAAGCAGGCGGCGAAGTGAACGGTGGAGGTACCTACGACCACGGCGCCACCGTCACTTTGACGGCCACGGCTGCAGAAGGCTATACCTTCACTAATTGGACGAAAGACGGAGAGCAGGTCTCGACGAATGCAACGTACACTTTTGCAGTCACCGAGGCGGGTGACTATGTGGCCAATTTTGAGCTGAACAGCTACGCCATCACCGTCACAGCCAATCTTGAGGAGGGAGGTGAAGTGAGTGGTGGAGGTACATACGACCACGGCGCGACCGCTACCCTGACCGCCACGGCTGCCGAAGGCTATACTTTCCTTAATTGGACTTTAGGCGGCGAGGTCGTCTCGACGGAGACAATCTACGTCTTTGCGGTGACTGAGGCGGGCGACTATGTGGCCAATTTCGAGCTGAACAGCTACGAAATCACCGTGGCAGCCAATCCAGAGGCTGGCGGCGAGGTGACGGGAGGCGGCACCTACGACCACGGTGCGACCGTCACCTTGACTGCTACAGTTAATGAGGGTTACAACTTCACCAACTGAATGAAGGATGTTGTTGAGGTTTCTAACGAACTGACCTACACATTCATTGTGACTGAGGCAGGCGACTATGTGGCCAATTTCAGCGTAAATAGCTATGAGATCATTGTCACCGCCAATCCTGAAGACGGTGGCACGGTGACCGGTGCAGGCACATACGAATACGGAACTACAGTGACCCTGACTGCCACGCCTAATGCGGGCTACACCTTCGTCAATTGGCTTAAGGATGGTGTACAAGTCTCCATCAGCGCGATTTACACCTTCACCATGACAGAGGCCGCTGAAGGTACTTATGTGGCCCAATTCAGCCAAAACGACTATGTTGTGACCGCTGTAGCTAATCCTGAGGCAGGCGGCGTGGTAACGGGTTCTGGTCCGTACAACTACGGCGATGTTTGCACTCTTACGATTATCCCGAATCTGGGTTATACTTTCATCAATTGGACGAAGGACGGTGAGGTGGTCTCCACAGAACTCAGTGTCACCTTCACAGTCACGGACAATGCTGACTATGTGGCGAATTTAAGCTTGAACAGCTATGAGATTACCGTTGCATCCAACCCGATCGAGGGCGGTGAAGTGAGTGGGGCTGGCACATACGACTACGGCATGACGGTGACTCTGTCGGCTACGGTCAATGAAGGCTACACCTTCCTTAATTGGACATTGGGCGGCGAAGTTGTTTCGAACTTGCCCACCTACAGTTTCACGGTGATTGAAGATGGCGACTATGTAGCGAATTTTGAGTTGAACAGCTACGAGATTACTGTTGCAGCCGACCCGTCGGAAGGCGGCACCGTCACTGGCGCAGGCACCTATAACCACGGCGAAACTGCCACTTTGGTTGCTACAGTCAACGAGGGCTATACCTTTGTGAGCTGGACTCGGGACGGCACTGAGGTTTCCACTGACGCCAGTTACAGCTTCATTGTTGAGGCTGCCGGCGACTTCGTGGCCAATTTCAGCCTGAACAGCTACACCATCACTGCCACTGTCAATCCTGAGGCTGGCGGTGAAGTAACGGGTGCTGGCATATATGACCACGGTTCAATTGTCATCTTGACCGCTACCGTCAATGAGGGCTATGCCTTCGCCAGCTGGACGAAGGACGGCGAGGAAGTTTCCACAGAGCTGAGCTTCAGCTTCATTGCGACCGAGGATGCCGCTTACGTGGCCAACTTCAGCCTGAACAGCTACGCCATCACTGCCATGGCCAATCCGACCGCTGGAGGTACCATTACTGGCGTTGGCACATACAACCACTTCGAGACCTGCACGCTGACGGCCACGGCAGCCACAGGCTACACCTTCGTGAGCTGGACCGATGCCGCTGGTGAGGTGGTGTCCACCACAGCCACTTACAGCTTCGAGGTCATTGAAGCCGCTTCGTTCACGGCCAACTTCGAGCTAAACAGCTATGAGGTGGCGGCTGTCGCGAATCCTGAGGAAGGCGGTGTGGTGACGGGCAGCGGCACCTATGATTTCGGTGCCACCGTGACCCTGACGGCCACGGCTGCCGAGGGCTATACCTTCGTCAATTGGATCAAGGAGGGTGTTCAGGTTTCCATCAACGCAATCTACGCCTTCACTATGGGAGAGGACACCGAAGGCACTTACGAGGCCCAATTCACACAGAACGATTACGTGGTGACCGCTGTGGCCAATCCTGAGGCGGGCGGTGTGGTAACGGGTTCTGGCCCGTACAACTACGGCGACGTTTGCACTCTCACGATTAACCCCAATCCGGGTTATAATTTCATCAACTGGACGAAGGACGGAGAGATGGTCTCCACAGAACTCAGTGTCACTTTCACAGTCACGGGCAATGCAAGCTATGTGGCAAATTTGAGCTTGAACGGTTACGAGATTACCGTTGCAGCCAACCCGACCGAGGGCGGCACGGTGACGGGCGCGGGCACCTACGACCACGGCGCGACGGCCACTTTGACGGCCACGGCCAATGAGGGCTACATCTTCCTCAACTGGACGAAGGGCGGCGAGGTGGTTTCCACTACCGCCACCTACACGTTCACCGTGACTGAGGCTACCGACTATGTGGCCAACTTTGAGTTGAACACTTACGCCATCACCGCTACGGCCAATCCGACTAACGGCGGCACGGTGACGGGCGCGGGCACCTACGACCACGGCGCGACGGCCACTTTGACGGCCACGGCCAATGAGGGC
>Ga0265301_10001307_pt1 | contig 33294 bp, 33 predicted proteins | sample AusTroGonzalo_MG_2_FD_193488 | JGI IMG/M metagenome (GOLD analysis project Ga0265301, IMG submission 193488) | Bovine rumen microbial communities from tropical cattle in Woodstock, Queensland, Australia - Gonzalo_04 | ecosystem: Host-associated > Mammals > Digestive system > Stomach > Rumen ... | reverse complement strand
CTGCATCTGTTAATGCGCGAACACGGCAAAATTGTGAGCCACAATCAATAATTGTTCCGATTAACCTGTTATCAAAAGATACAACAACCATACCTTTTTCAAGGCCATGTTTTTTTCCACGGTTTATCAAAAATGTATTATGGTGAAAAACAGAATCATCAAATTGTATGTCTGCAATTACAGATTTATACGGAGTTGTTCTTTTTATATCGATTTCACGTTCTAATTTTTGATTTTCAAGAATTGCGACATCGCATGCGTTTTTATTTGCCAATGCTTCATCCAGACGAACACGTAATTCTTCGTTTTCTGTACGTAATTTAGACGTTTCGCGTATCCAATGTGCGCTTTGTCCAATTACACGTATTGGCCATGTTATAACATCCCCAGCAACATGAGCCACAGGTAAAACAATATGTGCCAATCCATTCATGATTGTGTAATCTGGTTTAGCAATCATTATATATATTATAAACACCGGTAATGCGACGGCAGCCAGTGCTGATTTTAAGAATTTGGTGATTTTATAAGATACTTTGTCCCGTGTCATATAAAGTACTTTAAACGCAAAAAATTTAATATTCAATAAAAACTTGATTTTTCTTTTTATTATGTCAAAATAAGCACAACCGACATGGCAAGGCATTGCCACGAGGGTACAAAAAAAAGGATAAAAAATGCCAAAATTAAAAACAAAATCGTACTTGAAAAAACGTGCGTCTATGACTGCAACTGGTAAAATCCGTGTTGCTAGAAATGCTCACCACAAATGTCTGTCGCATCATTCTAAACGTGCTAACAAAGCCGGAATTAAGCCACAGTATTTGAACGATAACATGATGGGTCAGGCTAAAATCTTGGCTCCATACGGTTTGAAATAATAAAGGGGGCAAATTATGGCAAGAGTAAAACGCGGAACAACCGTTAAACAAAAACATAATAAGATACTTGATCGTGCCAAAGGTTATTTAGGTCGTCATCATTCAACTTATCGTGCTGCACGTGAAAAAACTGAAAAAGCCGGACAATATGCATATCGTGATCGTCGTCAAAAGAAACGCGATTTTCGTTCATTATGGATTGTTCGTATTAATGCTGCGGTACGTGGCTCTGGTTTGACATACAGTCAATTTATGAACGGTTTGAAAAAGGCTGGTATTACATTGGACCGCAAAGTTTTGGCCCAAATGGCATACGATGCTGATAAAAACTTTGACACATTAATTGATACAGCAAAACGATTTATTGCCGGTACTGCGAAATAACGCTTTACGGCGAAGATTTGTTTTGTCACAATAAGACCGTAAAGTATTACGGTCTTAATTTTTATAAGTGGGGAAAAAATGAAAGATAAAATTAAAAACGCAAAATCATTGGAAGAATTACAGGCATTGTATGCCGAAACTTTTGGCAAGAATGGTACTATGACTGCCAAACTAAAAACAATGGCGACATTGTCTAATGATGAAAGGACTACGATAAATAACGAAAACACAACTTTGCGTCAATTATTTAAAGATAAACAAAATGAATTAGAAATGGCGGCATTAAACGCGAAATTGGCGACAGAATACATAGATGTCACATTGGATACTGCCCCAGAAAATCGTGGTACATTACATCCGCTGACACAAAGTTTAAAAGAAACAGTAGCAATCTTTGAATCATTGGGATATACACTGATAACAGGACCAGAAATAGAAGATGATTGGCATTGTTTTACCGCATTAAATGTTCCAAAACATCACCCTGCCCGTGATATGCAAGACAGTTTTTTTCTTGAAAATGGTAATGTTATGCGGACCCAGACCAGTGCCGTTCAAATTCGCAGCATGGAAAAATATGGGGTTCCAATCAAGATGTTCACGTTGGGTCAATGCTATCGCAGGGAATTAGATGCAACACATTCTGCGATGTTTGGTCAAATCGAAGGTTTGTATATTGATAAAGTTGAAAAGAATATAAATTTGTCTGATTTGTTGGCGACAATGCGTACATTTGCATCAAAATTTTTCGAAAAAGACAATGTAGAATTACGCATACGCCCATCTTATTTTCCATTCACAGAACCATCAATTGAAATTGATATGAAATTTGGTGATAAATGGATGGAATTGTTGTGTGGTGGTATGGTTCATCCAAATGTATTAAAAAACTGTAATGTTAATCCAGATGAATATCAGGGATTTGCATTTGGTTTTGGTTGGGCCAGATTGGCAATGGTTAAATACGGTTTAAATGATATACGTGCGTTTACTGATGGTGATGTGCGTTGGTTAAAAAACAGTGGTTTTTAATTAAAGGGGAAGAAAATGAAATGGTCAATTGAATGGTTAAAACAATATTTAAAAACAGATTTTACCCCAGAAGAAATCGCAGATAAATTAAACGCTGTTGGGTTGGAAGTCGAAGATTTAGAAAACCCAGTTTTGCCAATTGCTGCCAAGATTGTTGAATGCAAACCACATGAAAATTCTGATCATCTGCATGTATTAAAAGTGGATGACGGCAGTGGTAATTTACGTCAGGTTGTATGTGGCGCACCAAATGCGCGTGTGGGTCTTGTATCTGCATTGGCAATTCCTGGATGTAAAATTGGTGATGTTGTGATACAAAGTGGTAAATTACGTGGTGTTGTATCTGATGGTATGATGTGTTCTGGCAAAGAATTAGGCATCAACGATGATCACAGTGGTATTATTGAATTAGATGAAAAGCAAGAAAAAATCGGTCAACCAATATCTGCGTTGAATGGTTTATTATCTGCAATTTTGGAAACATCTATTACACCAAATCGTCCAGATTATTTATCTGTTCGTGGAATTGCGCTGGATTTAAGTGCCGCTGGGGCTGGCGAATTTGTCGATGAAAAAGTTGTTGAATTAAAAGATGTCAAAGGTGAAAGAGTGGTTAATTTGATTGCATCTGATATGTGTCCAACATATCGTTTCTGTGAAATACATGGAATTAAAAATGCGCCATCAAATAAAACAATTCAATCACGTTTATTGTCTGCGGGTATAAATCCAAAGAATGCGGCTGTGGATGCTACGAATTATATTTGTTATGATTTAGCACAACCAATGCATTGTTTTGATGCTGATGAAATTGTTGGTGATATAACGGTTCGTATGGCAAAACCGCAAGAAAAATTTACAGACCTTTTTGGGAATGAATACGAATTATGTGACAAAGATTTAGTTATTACTGATGATGCTGGAATTTTGGCACTGGCTGGGGTTGTTGGGGGTGCGCGTGCATCAACAACTGATAAAACAACAAATATTATCTTGGAATCTGCATATTTTAATCCTGTGACTGTGCGTAAATCGGCAAAAAGACATGGTATATCAACAGATTCTTCGTACCGCTATGAACGTAATATAAATCCTGGTGGAACGTTAGTAGCTTTGTCAAAAGCGGCGAAAATCATAATGGATACATGTGGTGGTAAAATTGTTAATGTATCTGGTGCTGGCAGAATGTCTTATACCCCGGAATCTGTGGTATATAACCCGAAATTGTTCAAACAAAAAACAGGTATTGAATTAGATGCAAAAACTCAAAAAGACATTTTGCAAAAATTACATTTTGAAGTATCAGAAAATAAAAATGGCGATTGGGTAATTATTCCAAACCCACAAAGAACAGATATTGTTATTCCTGAAAATATCGTTGCAGAACTTGTTCGTATTTATGGGTATGATAAAATCGGTTTTCAAGAAATGCCAGAAAATACTATGAAAGTAGTACACAAAGATATGAATATATCATTAAAACAAAAGTTGGCAAATCGCGGATTAAATGAAGCGGTCACTTTCGGTTTTGGTAATTCAAAAATTGAAAAATTGTTAACAGATAAACCAATTATACGTGTTGCAAATCCTATTGTTGTTGATTTAGATACTGCGCGTAATAATTTACTGGGCAATTTATTGTTGGCGATTGAAAGAAATGAAAAACGCGGTTTTGATGATATAAACATATTTGAATTAGGTACTGTGTTTGATGGTGATATGCCTGGACAACAGCATACATCAATCTGTATTGTTCGCAGCGGTGAAACATCACCAAAACACTGGCAAAAACGCAACAGAAGTATTGATGTATTTGATGTAAAATCTGATATAGTTTCACTTTTGGGTGCACAAAAATACACAATTGAAACAGAAAATGCACCACGTTGGGCACATCCATACAGATATGGAAGAATTGTTCAAGGAAAACGCATAATCGCAGAATTTGGTGAATTACACCCAAGTGTTGCAAAACAGATGCATATTAAAACCAAAGTGTATGTTGGATTGGTTGAAGATATTGAAAATTTGCCAAAAAATCCAAAATATAAAAAGACACCAATAACTGAATTTATGCCGATTACACGTGATTTTGCATTTGTGGTCGATGTGAATTTTGCTGCAGAAAAAATAATATCAACTGCGGTATCGGCCGATTCACGTATTGATAATGCGCGTGTGTTTGATTCGTTTGATATGGGAAACGGTCAAAAATCTGTTGCATTCACAATTACTATTTATCCAGATACTAATATGTCTGACAAAGATTTATTAGAAATTCAAGACAAAGTAATTAAAAACGTAGAAAATAAATGTGCCGCAAAATTGCGTGCATAATTTAAATTTATGCTAAAAAAAAACACCGGTATTTACCGGTGTTTAATAATATTTTTAATTGTCTTTGGTCATTCCAAAACCGACATTCATACGAATTTCGTGTTCGGCAGTACCATGACCCACGTATTGTGTGACACCGGTGGCTTCTGTGACACCTGAATTTCTGCCACCGTAATAACCAATATCTAATTTACCATTACCATCACGTTGCGTATCATATCCAGCACCGTTATATCCATCAACCAGGTAATCAGTTACTGTTTTTGTGTTACCGTTAAAACCATCAAATTGTAAACTTGCTGGAATCGAATTTGAACTTTCATTTTTTGTAAATGTAATAGAATTAGTATTATCATTTCTTACAATTGTTACATCATACCATGGAATATCGTCTGATGTAGCGACTGTCCCTGAAAAATACATATTTAAAGTTTCTGTTCCGTTATTAAATGCCAGTGTTGCTGGGCCAGTAATATTTTTATCTGTATCACCAGAAGATACAGACCCAGCTGCACGTCCACTAAAATTCATATCTGTTCCTGGGGTATCGTGTCTTAATTCTTCATATCCGCCTGCAAATGGTTCGTATGATTTTTCATCACCACTTTCATTACCTTGAACATAATGTAAATCATATTTAAATTGTCCAAAATCAGAATATTTCAAACCTATATCGCGGCCATAAGTAATTACAGTTCCTGTACCAGTATAAACTTTGCCTTCGCCGTTCAGTTGTCCAACATCAAACGTATTTGTTCTGTTGTTACGAGAAAATACCGCTGTTGCAGTCTCATCTTTTTCCAGACGACCGTTACGGATGATATATGCTGTATGTTTTATACCAGATATTTCGCCTTTGGAATTTAATTCAAATTTAAAAACATCTTTTGAACCACCTTCGTCACCATGACCAGCACTGGCAGCAGCCATAGTAAATTCAACATTACTTAAATCAAATATTTCTGTGTTTGAAAGTAAATTTTCCAACGGTTCTTGAAGACGTGTACGTCTGTTTATAATACGTTCAGCTGTTTCTTCTGGGTGATTGCCGACAAAACAATATGAATCTTTTATTAACTTTAATGCGTTTTGAATTTTTCGCCAATCTTGATTGTACAAAGCAACAATTTCTTCTTTGGTTGTTTCACTGTTTACTAACCAAGCAGCTATATCAACTAATTCGATATATTCATCATCTTTGTCGTGATGTCCATTGTTGTTCGATTGAAAAGGACTGCGACTTGTTGCACTGCGCGATGCATCTGTTGAAACAGTATCAAAATTATTAAGTTCGCTTTCTATATAACGCGCAACTTGATATTTGCTGTTTGCAACCATACCTGTAACATTTGCATTACTATCTCTAATTTCAACATAATCTGTTGGTGATACAACAGGTTGAACCGGTGCACTGCCGCCAGAACCACCGCCACCACATGCACTTAAAGCAAATAAAGATGTTAAAATTGTAAGTTTTTTCACGGAATTTTCCTTTGGTTAGTAATATATTCAAAATATAAAACATGCAACAAGTTATATCAAGGTGTTTTTTATTTTGTTTTATTGATATTGTCGTCGGTAATGTATTTGAAAAAATCTTGTGGGCTGGAATTGGTCGCAGTAAGTATTTTTGCGATACTGGATGTAGAGGGCCAACGTGGCTGTTCGTATTTAGAAAATCTTTTGCTTTTGTTAAATGTCGTGGGATCAAGACCACTAAGCTTAGCCAGTCCAGAACAAGACATCCCATGTGATTTAGCAAACAAATCAATAGCATTCCAGATTTGATAATGGTTCATAATAATTCTCTCTTGTGTTTATATATTTTGTTTTCCAAAAACCAATGGGTATATTATCATTACAAGAGAATAAAATCAATAAATACAACCACAATAAGAAAACAAACCTATAATATTAATGTTGATGCGTAAATTATTTAACTGTTCCCATCGATTTGTATTGCAATACACAAAGTGTATAACGATAAATACAGAAAACATTTGGAATTTCTGGCAAAAATATTCCAATTTAAACGGTCGTTTTTAACAATGTGTTTTTTAGCAAAATTCAAAAATCGTTTTCCGCAGATTTCTAAGATTTTTTATTTTTGATTTCGCCTTTGTCATCATAATCTAAAAACGACCGTTTATGGTATAGTTGTTAATATGAAAGGAATCTTAACGTTTTTAGTATTTGTTGTACTGGGTGGTTTTGTACCGGTTATGGCTGATAGTTTGGCTGGCAGTGCTGTCCGTTCAGAAGAAGAATTAGCAAAACAAATTTCTGAACGCAGTGAATATCTGAATTTTATACGCGAAGAATTAAAAACAATAAATGAAGAAATCGCTAAATGCAACAAAGACAGAAACAAATGGAAGACTGCAACGATTTTGGGTGGTGTCGGTATTGGGTTGACTGGTGGTGCCATAGTTGCACAAAAAGTAAGTCATAACAAAGAAGTAAAAGCAAATCAGGCAAAACAGGAAGCACAAAACCCAAAGAAAGAAGAAGAAGAAAAGAAAGAATGAAGACAGTAAAACTTTTTGGAATTTTTCTGGGGTTTATATGTGCAACACAAAATGTAGTGGTTGCAGATACGTTGCAAATGGAAAATGAATTACAAAAGATAGAAAGTGAAATCAAAAGATTAGAGACAGAATATGAAAACAAAACAACAGAATTAGCGGCATGTCAGAAAAAGGCCCAAAATTTAAAGACAGCAGGTATTACAACATTGGCGGTGACAGGTGCCGGTGTTGTTGCGAATGTTGCGTTGTACAAGAAATATTCTGCAAGTAAGTCTGGTTCTGGCGGCAGTGGTGGCGGCAGTTTTGGCGTTGTGAATAAGTCACAAGAACAAAAGGATAGCGATTGTTGCGGATGGGCTTGTGAAAATAGTAAAGAAGATGTGGAAATATTTGAATGTACTTGTTAAAAAAGATTAAAACCAAACAAAACCAAAAGGAGAAAAAATGAAAGCAAAAAAATTGATGTTTGGCATAATGGGTGCAGTTGCGATGATAACATCTGCAAATGCAATAACAGAAGACCAATGTAGAAAAAGCGCTAATATGCATTGGGTAAGTGCAAATGGGGAATGTGTTCCAAAGAATACGTGTGACAGCGCCAGACACGTAAATGATTATTGTATACGTGATTTCAAAGATGTTCAAACTGGTACATTAAATGATGCTATTAAGTTGGCGGAAGGTTATTTGTATTTAGTAAAAGATGTTTATGTGGATACTTGTGCAAGAAATTACACTGGTAAAGAAGAAAGTATGTCTGGGCAAAATTATATTGCTTGTACATTTGGTACCGGTAAAGGAGGTCTTAGCTATACAGTGTTTGAATTTGATGATACAACACATGGTCATGAAGGGAGAGCGGATTTGGAATACGATGAGGTGACCGATATATTGTGCGCTGGTATAAAAGGTCAAAAAGTGGATGGTTACTGCAAAGAAATTAGTTCAGATGATTGTTACAGGTTACGCGAAGTATTGGGCAGTGTGCACAAATTGAAAGATGGTGACGATTTTTCTGATTTTGAGGGGTGTCCTATGTATCACTAAAAAACGTGCCAAACGGCACGTTTTTTTATTCGTCTTTTGTTTTTTCGTTGTCTGATTCTTGGTTTTTCTTTTCTTCTTCCAAGAAATGTTCCAACCAATGATTATCTGTTTTTAATTGGCGGACATCAGAATTTTCTAATAATTTTTTCTGTAATGGAATTGTTGTTTTTACACCTTCGATAACAAATTCATCCAATGCACGTTGCGCACGCATAATACATGCGGGTCTTGATTGGGCATGAACAATTAATTTTGCAATCATTGAATCATATGTTGGTGGAATTGTATATCCGGTGTAAACAGCACTGTCTACACGTACCCCAAGTCCCCCAGATGGTGCATACAATGTTATTTTACCAGGATTTGGCACAAAAGTTTCAGGGTCTTCTGCATTGATACGAAATTCGATTGCATGTCCATGTGAAACCAAACTTGATTGTGTGTATCCTAATTTTTCACCAGCGGCAATTCTTATTTGTTCGCGAACCAAATCAATCCCATAAACCATTTCTGTCACAGGGTGTTCAACTTGCAAACGGGTGTTCATTTCCAAGAAATAAAATTTGCCGTCTTCAAACATAAATTCAAAAGTTCCGGCATTTGTATATTTCATTTTTTTGGCCGCAGCCTTGCATATTTCAATCATATCATCACGTTGTTTTTGAGTCAAAACAGCCGCAGGACATTCTTCCATAACCTTTTGATTTTTTCTTTGCAAAGAACAATCACGTTCGCCAAAAATCACAACGTTGCCATGTTTGTCACCCAAAACTTGAAATTCAATATGTCGTGGATGTAATAACAATTTTTCCATATAAAGTGTATCATCACCAAATGCGGTTTTCGATTCGGCTTTGACAATTGGAAAAGCGTCCCTTAATTCGTTCGCATCGTTTACAGCACGCATACCACGACCACCGCCACCAGATGCAGCCTTTATCATAACAGGATAACCGATTTTATCGGCCCACATAAGTGCATCTTCAATGTTTTTAATTGCGCCATCGCTGCCTGGAACAACAGGTAAACCGCATTTAACTGCGGTTTGTTTTGCGTTAACCTTGTCACCCATTTTACGTATCATATCAGCACTTGGGCCAATCCAAACAAGGTCATGCTGTTCAACTTTGTCAACAAAGTCTGCACGTTCAGATAAAAAACCATAGCCAGGATGAATTGCATCAGAATTTGTTAACAATGCAGCCGTTAATATCGCAGATTCGTTCAAATACGATTCGCTGCTTTGTGCAGGGCCAATACACACAGATTCATCAGCCAATTTTACATGCATTGCATCCCTGTCTGCTGTTGAATAAACAGCGACAGTTCTTATACCCATGTCACGACATGCACGAATTATACGTAATGCAATTTCACCACGATTTGCGATTAAAACTTTTTTGATTTGTGGCATATTTAACCCTATTCTATTACGATAATTGGTGTATCAAATTCAACAGCCATACCATCTGAAACCAATATTTCTTTGACAACACCATCAATATCAGATTTTATTGGATTAAAGGTTTTCATTGCTTCAACCAACGCGACAGTATCACCGGCCTTGACAGTATCACCAATTTTTACAAATGGTTTTGCCCCCGGTTCAGGTGCAAGATATGCAACACCAACCATTGGGGATTTTAACGCATGACCAGATATTTTTGCATCTGACTTTTGTTGTTGAATCATGCCAACGGGCGCAGCCGCCACAGTTTGTTGTTTTGATAAATGAATATGTTTACGGTATAAACCTAAAAACAGTTGACGTTCCAAGTCTAATTCAGTTATGCCCATTTCATCCATTAATTTGGACATATTTTCAACTGTTGCTCTGAAAGATGACATAATTATAAATCCTTTTATAAGTTCATATCATATAAGATTCTATCATATTGAATTTGGATGTCAAGAAAGTCAAGGAACAGGGTCGTATCCGTACCCACCACATGGTCTGCAACGTGATATACGTTTTAATCCCAGCCAACATCCGCGAAAAAGCCCATATTTTTCAATTGCAATACGGGTATATTCACTGCATGTTGGGGAAAATCTGCATGCGCATTTTCCACCAATAAATGGCGATATACATAATTGATACAAACGCACCAATCTTATGCCAGCACGAGACAAGAAACTATTTTTTTTCGTCATTATCTGTTGTTTTTAATAATTTTAAGATTTTATTGAATGCCCGTTTCACTTCGTTACGACCATTTTCGCGGTCACTGTTTAAGATGTCTGTACCAAGTATGAAAACATAGTCCAGATTAGATGACATTAAATCTTCATTATATGAAATCCAATCACGTATTAATCTTTTTGCACGATTTCTTTGTGTGGCTAATTTAAAAGACTTTTTTGAAGCAACTAAACCATATCTTGGATCGTTTGCGATTTTTGCTGGTTTGGTTTTAAGTATAAAAAGACCACATCGCGCCATTAAACAGTCGCGTGACGTGATAAAATCTGCGTGATTTCTTATTGTTTTACGTTTCATAGTGCTGATTATATCAAAATATATAGATTTTCAAATAAAAAACAAAATTTATTCAAGTGTGACTTGATTTTTTTTACACCTGTTTTTATAATGCAGACAACAACATTAAGGGTTTTTATATGTATAATTGGTTATTGAAATTTTTTTCCGCAGATATGGCAATAGATTTAGGAACTGCAAACACTTTGATTTATGTCAAAGGTCGTGGTGTTGTTTTAAACGAGCCATCTGTGGTCGCGGTGGCTGAAAATAAATTGTTGGGTCGTAAACAGATAATGGCTGTTGGTGCAGAAGCAAAACAAATGTTTGGTCGTACACCTGGAACAATATCTGCTGTGCGCCCATTGCGTGACGGTGTTATCGCAGATTTTGAAGTTGCCGAAGAAATGATTAAATATTTTATTCGCAAAGTTCATCAAAAAAATCCTTTGGCTGCACCGTTGATTATTATTTGTGTACCATCTTGTGCAACCCAAGTGGAAAGACGTGCTATACAGGAAGCAGCCGATGCAGCCGGGGCACGCAAAGTTTATATTGTCGAAGAATCAACTGCGGCAGCAATTGGTGCAGGTTTGCCGGTCGATAAACCACTGGGATCTATGGTATTGGATATTGGTGGCGGTACAACCGAAGTGGCGATAATGTCATTAGGTGGAATTGTGTATTCTAATGCTGTGCGTACCGCTGGGGATCAAATGGATGAAGATATCATTGATTATGTTCGTAAAAACAAAAATCTGTTAATCGGTGAAAATACAGCCGAAGAAATCAAAAAGAAAATCGGTACTGCGATTATGCCAAAAGATAAAACAAATGAATTAACTATGAAAATCAAAGGGCGCGATTTGATGAGCGGCACACCACGTGAAACAGTTATTACTGAATCTCAGGTTGCAGCTGCACTGGCGCAAACTGTATCAAAAATAATTGGTACCGTACATTTGGCATTGGAATCTACACCACCAGAATTGTCTGCGGATATTGCAGATTTAGGAATTGCGATGACTGGCGGTGGTTCGTTGCTTCGTGGATTAGATGCAGCGATTCGTGCATCAACTGGTTTGCCGGCGTTTTTGGTCGATAATCCAATGGCATGTGTCGCAGTAGGTAGCGGTAAAATGTTATCAAATATCGATAAAAGTAAACATATCTTGCAAACAATGTATTAATCAATATGTAATTTATAAACAAAAAAACACCGGCAAAAACCGGTGTTTTTATTATAATATGTATTATTTACGCAGACCTAACTTTTTAATCAAATCTTCGTATTCAGTAACATCACGGTTTTTGATGTAGGCCAACAATTTCTTGCGGCGATTTACCATCAACAACAAACCACGTTTAGAGTGTTCGTCTTTGTGATTATTTTTCATGTGTTCTGTTAAATTGCGAATGCGTTCTGTTAAAACTGCAACCTGAGATGCAGCAGAACCACCATTATCGTGTTCGCTTGTTTTAAAAGCTTTGACCAATTCGCTTTTCTTTTCTTTTGTTACGGACATTTTATATTCCTTTTATTTGTACCATGCCATCGCATTAACGAAAGCCAGTTAAATTGTTCGTTTTGGATGAATTAAACCGTTCTTGATGCGACCAATTCCAACAAATGTATCGTTGCAATATATTCGCACTAAACCGTCATGTTCATCCGTTTTGATAAATCCACCATTTTTATAAAAAACAGTTTCTTTATCATCCAAATTGATTACCGGAATGTCCCCCAGTGCACAATCTGGCATCAACAAATATTCATTGATGTCACCACCATTATTAACCAGATTTTCTAAAAAATCAAGTGTGTGTGCGTTTTTTATATCAAACCCATTTGTTTGTGTACGGCGGATATACGTCGTTGTAGCCAATGTATTACACATTTTTGCAATATCACGGACAAGCGAACGTACGTATGTTCCACGTGAACATACAACCCTGAAATTATATTCATTTTCCCGGTTTTTTCCGGTATATTCTAATTCGTAAATTATTATTGAACGTGGTTTTATATCAATATTTTCACCGTTTCGTGCCAATTCATAAGCACGTTTCCCGTTTACATGAACTGCAGAAAAACGTGGAGGAACTTGTTCTATGTTACCAATCAATTTTGACAAAGCATTTTTTATTTCCGAATCATTTGGAATAACATTTGATGTTGATAATACTTTCCCAGTTATATCTAATGAATCTGTTTCAGTGCCAAATTTCAACCCGAATAAATATTCCTTTTTGTTAGGACATATTTCTTCTATGAACGGTATCATTTTTGTTGCATTACCAATCGCAATTGGTAAAACACCTGTTGCCATTGGATCCAATGTTCCAATATGACCGAATTTTTTTTCACCAAACATTCTTGCAATACGATAGCCAGCTGTTCTACTGAACATATCACAAGCTTTGTCCAAGATTATAAATCCATCCATTTTATTCAAATAATGATAATTGCGGTTTTTTTATGTCTTCTTTAACCATAGGTTTCAAAGATGCCTTTTCTGTTTTTGTTATGCGAACACCAGATTTGTCAGATTCTAAATCTTGCAAAACCTTTTCGGCACGTTCAACGATATTTGTTGGCATACCGGCCATTTTTGCCACAGCAATCCCGTATGAACGGTTGGCGATACCAGGAATAATTTTATGCAGAAACACGATATCATTATTATGTTCGCGTACATCAATTGTTAAACACGATACATTATTCAATTTTTCATCACCAACCAAACTAGTTAATTCATGATAATGTGTCGCAAACAGTGTTCGTGGTGCCAATGTATTCAAATATTCCAGTATCGCTTGAGCAATAGCCATACCATCAAATGTTGATGTGCCACGTCCAATTTCATCAAATATAATAAACGATTGTTTTGTTGCACGGTTCAATATGTTCGCTGTTTCTACCATTTCAACCATAAATGTCGATTGTCCTGCGGCCAAATTATCAGATGCACCGACACGACTGAATAATTGGTCACATATACCAATTTTTGCAGATGTTGCGGGAACAAAAGAACCAAGATGTGCCAAAACGACTAATATCGCATTTTGTCGTAAATATGTTGACTTACCTGCCATATTCGGACCAGTTAATAATGCAATTGGGTGTTCATTTAAATTACAATCATTTTTAACAAAATTATTGCCACCATGTCGCAAAACATGTTCAATGACTGGATGACGGCCGCCGATAATACTGAATTCATTTGAGTTTGTTATTTCTGGTTTTACCCAAGAATACAAATCTGCAATTCTAGCCAAAGAATTCCAAACATCTATATCTGCAACCAAGTCCGCTGTATTCATCAAATCGTTTGAAATTTCACGAATATTTTCAACCAGTTTATCAATAATTTCATTTTCTATTGCGCTGGCTTTTTCAGATGCACTGCGTATATCATTATCCAAATCAATTAAACGTGTTGTTGTAAAGCGCATATTACCAGCCATTGTTTGACGGTGTATAAAACCAGAATCAGCAACCATTAATGCGTCTGCACGATTAGACGGAACTTCTATAAAATATCCAAGTATATTATTGTATTTAATTTTTAATGTGTTTATACTGGTACTATTTATATATTCTGCTTGTAATTGTGCAATTGTTTCAATGCCACCATTTGATAATTTTCGCATATTATCTAATGCGACATCAAACCCGGTTTTAATCACATTTCCATCCCTGAAAAATGTAGGTAAATCATCATTCAAAGCACTTTTTAATTGTCGCGTAAAATCATCATAAGTATTTATTTTTGCAAATTTAACAGATAATTTATCATCCAGTTTTTTACCAACATTTTTCACAGTATCTAAAATTAATAAAAATTCAGATACATTTTTTAAATCGCGTGGTGTTCCGCGTCCAGACATTAGCCGTGACAAAGCCCGATTTACATCAGGTGTACGCGACAATACAGAATCTATCTCTGCCATTAATGCATGGTTAGTTAATAAATGTCCGATATGTTCCTGGCGTTCTAAAATCACATCCTTGTCACCAGGTAATGTACGCAAATATGAACGTAATTTACGTGCACCAGATGCAGTTTTGGTTTTATCTATAACATCTAACAAACATGTTCCACCATCATTAATTGGTGCATCAATTTCTAAACTTTTCCATGTGGACGAATCAATGATTAATTGTCGACCAGATTTAAATGAATATGGTGCACGGAATGTTATATTTGCACCACGTTGCGTATTAAACAGATATCCCGCTAGCAAAGTTATCGCATTAACATTTTCACGATTATCAGATTGGATATTTCCACCAAATACATGCGATACAATTAAATTTATATCTGAACGTAAATAAAGTTTTTCATAGACAGGTGTTGTTTTATATATTTCGCGTAAATTTTTTATAACTTGTTTTTCTGCGTCTTTTTCAGGATAAATGATTTCAGCAGGATTTACACGAATCATATCATCAACAATGCAATCTGTTTCACCAATAAAAAATTCACCGGTTGAAATGTCGCATCCCGCGATATCAAAAACGTTTTCCGTTTTTGGAACGACAGAAATCAAAAAATTAGATTTAGACGGTGTTAATAAATTTTCGTCTGTTAATGTCCCAGGTGTTAAAACACGAATAACTTTTCTTTCTATAAACTTGTGTCCGCGTTGTTTTGCTTGTTGAGGTGTTTCCATTTGTTCAACCAAAGCAACCTTGAAACCAGATTTTACTAAACGACCAAAATAATTGTCTGCTGCATGCCACGGAATACCACACATTGGTACGTCAACACCAAACCCATCTGTACCACGACGAGTTAACACCAAACTTAATGTTTCGCTTATTGTTTTTGCATCTTCAAAAAAAGCTTCGTAAAAATCACCAAGACGAAACATCAACAGTGCATCTGGATTCTCAGATTTCATATCAACATACTGTTGCATAACTGGTGAAAGTTTATTTTTTTCAGCCATATTATTCGCCAACACTTGTCACTTTCAAAGTTTCGATTTTTAATTCTGCTTCTTTTAACAATTGTTCACAATAAGCCTTTAATTTAATACCTTTTTCATATGCGGCAACAGAATCAGCCAAAGGCATTTCGCCAGATTCCATTTTTTGAACAAGTTCTGTTAATTGTTTATATGCTTCTTCAAAAGATGGTTTATTTGCATCCATTATTTATCCTTTTTATGATGCGTCTAAGATACAGCATAAAAACACTTTTTGCAACAAATAAACATAGATTTATTTTTTCAGGTGTGATTAATACCACTTCAATATTCCAATTATTCCGTTCTTAATCATACGTGCACAATCTTTCGGGCATTCTTGTTTGCAAGTATCTATTGTTGCATAACCACCACCCGCCATATATCGCCACAAAGCAGGGGATACATTGCATTGATTTTCATTAGATACAAGACTTGTTATTTTACACCAACATGAACCACCAGAATTTTCATTACCATTGTATGTATCACTTGGCATATTTCCTGAACCGTTTTCACCATAAAAAATTTCGCCAAATTCTTGTGGGCTTATTGTTCCACTTTCCATCTGCATTACAAGACTGTAAAAATCAGCAGGTTCATAATCGTTGCAGCTTGATATACCTTTCACTGTACCATAAGGTAATGTCACAGCAAATTCACCAAGTTTATTCAATTCGTACGTTTCAATATTCGCATTATCGGTAAATATCGAACCATCAAGAGTTATTGTCGCAAAAGCTGTTCCTGCTAAACTGGTATCAACACCTGAAAAACATGATTGTGCACGGACCCGCCAACCAAGGAATGTATAGCCTGTTTTTGTTGGGATGTTTGTTGGTAATGTTATTCCGCCGTTGTATGTGCATTGCGCACTGTTTGTACCACTGACATCTATCGCTGAACCGTTGTTTTCGGCATTGTCATCGTACCAAGTTAAATTTATTCGGTTTTCTGTCCATTCTGCCCGTAAATTTACATTACCAGATGTTGTTTTTAACACGCCACTGTCACATGATGGATTTGAAACATTTGCTGGTATATCTGGTCCTTCGGCAAATGCCGGTATTATTAAGATTGTCGCGATAATAGATAGTGGTATTTTCTTCATGTATTTTCTCTCTGTACCCCAGTTTTTTACACAAATATTCTACCAAAAACGTTCGTTTTTAGCAATACGTTTTTCCCAAAATTCGAAAAATATTTTTCCCAAATTTCTGGGATTTCTTATTTTCAATTTCATAGTTCTCATCGTGACCTAAAAACGAACGTTTAAATTGGAATAGTTTTTCCCAAATTTGTGCAGGTTTTCTCGTACTTATGCCAGAGTCTTTGCTTGCTATACGAAGTTTTAATGAAGTGTGGTCATGTTGAGACTGCATCAATAGTTATGAGCATCGTGAAAGTTAAGATATTCATAGATAGAATTGGTAGAATAAGAACGAACCAACGAGTATACAGATATGTTAACTGTTACAAACCTGAAAGATTATTGATTTTTTCTTTTTCTAAATTCATCCAAGGATACAACACGTTTATCGTCTGGAACGGTGCCTGGTTTTTCTTCTAATGGTAATTCCATGCTGGTTTCATTATTTGCAGACTGTGTTTGTTTTGGATGAAACGATAACATAAATTCAGTTGATGGGTCTTTGAATTCAACCAATGCAGAAAACGGAACACGTATAAAAAATGGACGACCATCAAAAGTCAGTTGAACCCCGAATTCTTTGTCAGACACATTTAAATTGCTGTATGAATATTGCAAAACAATTGTCATTATATCTGGATATCTTATTCTTAAAAAATCTGGTAATACAACACCGGGATCGCGTGTTTTAAATGTAATAAAAAAGCCCGCATCATCCCCAAGACCGTTAAATTGTGCATGTATTAATGCTTCTTTGACAACACCTTTTAATGCATTATCCAGTAATAATTGATAGTTTATTTTTGACATTATTTTGCCACCTTTGTTGAAACCAGTATATTACTTATATTACCATCTTGGCAAGTGACAAATAACGCATTTGGAATATTTTTGAATATATTTATATCTAAACCTGTTGCCCAAACCTGGGCATTTGATTCGTTTAAATCTTGGAATAATTTAGTGCGCGCATTATCATCCAAATGTGCGGCAGCTTCATCCAATAAAATTAAAGGTTTTTTACCGGTTTTTATGTGTATCAATCTTGCGTGTGCTAAAATCAAATCTATTAAAATTGATTTCTGTTGACCTGTTGATGTTATCCCAACTGGCAAATTTAACTTTTTGTTAAAAACACCAAAATCAGATTTATGAACACCGTCTATTACCATTTTATCACCTATTAATTGACGATTGTTTTCCAAATATTCAAAATATTTTTGTTCTGAAATTGCATCATTGTTTTCAAGAATTAATCTTTCAACAAAACCATCAACAGATACGGCACCAGTTTCAAAAAAATAATTTATTTCCCCTGCATACCTTATACGACCAGCGGCCACAGATATAGACGTTGCAGCAATTTGTTTATCAATCGCATCCAACCAATTTTTATCTGCACTATTTTTTATAATACCTGCGCGTTCGGATAGTAGTTTATTAAGACGAGAAATGCGTCCAATATGTGACGGATCAAAACTGGCAACAAGTCTGTCAAAAAAAGCACGCCTTTCAACAGCAGATTCTACAAATATTCTGTCTTCTTTAGGGGTTAACCAAATAATACGTAATTTTTTTGCCAAATCAGACAATGCAACATTTTCATTATCTATTTTTGCATGTCTGTTTGAATCACCACTGTTAAGGAAAACACAAACTTCACTTTCGTCATCCGTTATTGCAAAGACAGAAAAATCTCCGTCACCATTAAAACGTGCTAGTGTTTGAATGTCTGCACCACGTAAACCACGTTCCCCAGAAAGCAAAGATATGGCTTCTAAAACAGCTGTTTTGCCAGCACCATTTAATCCTGTTATGATAATATTCTTGGCATCATCAACTTTGATTCTTGAAGAAACGTGATTTCTAAAATTTGTAAGGGTAATTTGTTTTATCATTTTATCAACTGGAGGCCAGGGTCGGAATCGAACCGGCATCCAAGGATTTGCAGTCCTCTGCATAACCACTCTGCCACCTGGCCATCACGCAGGACTATATTAAGCAAAAAATAAATCAATTTCAACATAAAAATTCAAGTAAATAAAATGAATTTGTTCCCCTGTTTTTTAGTGGTCAAAACAGATATCTTTTGTTAAAGATATGAAAAAAATTTGTTTGTTTTTTATTGTTTGGCCAATTTGCGCAATTGCAGACGATGATTGTGCAACACTTCGTCATGTTCCAAACTACGAAATGAACTTAGTTGAAGTTGTTGATATAGGGCTTTGTCGCAATCCACACACAAGTGCGGCATACGCATCATTACAATCTGCACGTTTCACAAAAAATGCGACGCATTCGTATTATTTACCAACTGTATCTGGTCAAGGGCATGCATCACGTTCACACACAGACCACGAAGATTGGAATTATAATGCATCGCTTTCTGCATCATATTTGATATTTGATTTTGGAAAACGTGAATCAGATTTTGCACAAACATTGGCAACATATCGGGCTGCTGGATTTGATTACGATGAAACAGTGCAGAATTTCATTTATTCAATAGTTGGCGCATATTATTCATTATTAAATATGGATGCCGGGGTAAAATCTGCCAAAGCCGCATTAACTGTTGCACAAACAGCAAAAGATACTGCCGATAAAAAATTCAAGGCAGGTGCCGTTGCCAAAGCAGATGTATACCAAGCAGAAACAAATCTTGCATCATCACAATTAACATTAGAACGTGCTAAAAATAATCGTGAAATTGCCAAAGGAACTTTGTTAACAATACTTTCTTTTTCGGCAACAGAAGAAATAAAAATCAAAGATATGCCTGCTAGTTTTGGAAATGATGCGGAAAGTGAAAATATAAATAAATTAATAAATATTGCACGTGAAAAAAGACCAGATTTATTAAAATCAAAATCGCAAACAAATGCAGCTTGGCATCGTAGAAACAGTGCTTTTTTAAAAAATCTGCCTTCATTTTCTGTGACAGGTGATATTGGTGTAAACGATAATACATTTAACGGCATGTTTAATGACATGCATCTAAAAGCCAAAGGTTCATTTGGTGTATCTGTATCCATGCCAATATTTACAGGTTTTTTGAATTTTTACAATGCACGCGCTGCAAATTCAGATTATGAAAGTATGAAATATACAGAACAAAATGTATCAAATAATGCAATGATGGATATTTTTACGGCATACCAAAATTACAAAACAGCCAGAACTGTTTTGAAACAAACAGAAACATTATTAAAGTCTGCAATAGAAAGCGAACATGTGATGGCTGGGATGTATAAAGTAGGACGTGCAACAATGCTTGATTGGCAAACTGCTCAATCCAATTTGGTTGACGCACGGAATCAAAATAATTCTGCAAAATATGATTTGTTTGTAAAACGTGCTGCGGTTGCATTAGCAATTGGTGATATTAAATCAGGTTTAAAGGACAATAAATAATGGAAACAAAAACAGAAATAATTGAAGAAAAAACATCTTTTGTAAAAAGGTTTTTCGGTTGGATTTGGCGGAACAAATGGTGGATTATTATCATTTTGATTGTTTGTGGTTTACTTTGTTGGTGGTTATGCCCTTTCGGTAAAAACAAAAAAAAGGATTACATAACCATAGATGTCACACGTGGCAATATTATTCAAACTGTGACAGCCAGTGGTGAAATTCAGCCTGTTAACACTATTAATGTTGGTTCACAAGTTTCTGGAACCATAGAAGATATTTTTGTTGATTATAACTCTCATGTTAACAAAGGCGATATCTTGTTAAAAATAGAACCATCTGTTTTACAATCAACAGTGGATGAAGCCAAAGCATCACTTGATTCCGCCAAAGCTGAATTAAAATACGCACAAAGTGAATATGAAAGAAATAAAACATTATACAGTGATGGTTTTATTTCACGTGCTGAAATGGAAAAATCTCAAACAATATATGAACAAGCAATTCAAGCGGTAAACAAGGCACAATATTCATATGAACGTGCTGAAACTAATTTGGGATATGCAACGATTACGTCTCCGGTGGATGGCACTGTTATTTCACGAAAAGTAGACAAAGGTCAAACAGTTGCTGCATCTTTCCAAACACCTGATCTTTTTGAAATTGCCGAAGATTTATCAAAAATGCAAATTGAAACTGCTGTGTCCGAAGCGGATATTGGTATGATTAAAGAGGGTTTGCCTGTGACATTTACTGTGGATGCGTATCCAAATCAAACGTTCCAAGGAAATATTCAACAAATAAGATTATCACCAACAAATGTATCAAACGTCGTAGTTTATACTGTTGTAATCAATGTGGATAATGCCGATTTAAAATTGATGCCAGGAATGACAGCTTTTGTGACAGTAGTAGTTGCAGAAGCAAAAGATACATGGAAAACAAAAAATTCTGGCCTTTTGATGCGCAGTTTTAAAAATGTAATCAAAGACGTGCCAGAAGATATAACACCAAAAACACATCTGGCAATAAAACGAGACAAAGATGTTGTTTTTATTCCATATAAACGAGGACTTGTCACACCAACAGAAACCCAGATTATATCTGATGAAATCCGGGATAAAGATAAAATTATCATTGGTATAACAGGTCAAACAACAACAAACAAATCATCAATGCCAGGCCCAAGAATGTAGAAATGAAAAACACATCACCTATAATCTTTTTAAAGAATGTTAATAAAAGTTTTCCATTAAGTCTTGGTGGGGTGCAACAAGTTTTGTTTGATATAAATTTTACAATTAAATCTGGAGAATTTGTTGCGATTATGGGCCCCAGCGGTTCAGGAAAATCAACATGTATGAATATAATCGGGGCATTAGATTCTGCAACATCTGGCACATACGAATTATACGGTAAAGATACAAAAACAATGACACCCGATGATATGGCAACAATTCGTAACGAATATATTGGGTTTGTTTTTCAAAATTTTAATTTGTTATCCAAACGAACAGTCATTGATAATGTCATGTTGCCATTAATGTATCGTGGTATTGTCATGCGCGACAGAATTGAACGTGCACGTGAAATGTTGCGCTTGGTTGGTTTAGAAAAATTTGAAACATATTTACCAACACAATTATCTGGGGGAATGAAACAACGTGTTGCAATTGCGCGTGCATTATCTGGTAATCCAAAATTAATATTGGCAGACGAACCCACTGGTTCACTTGATTCCAAGATGGGAAATGAAATATTAAAATTTTTTGAAAAATTAAATCGTGATTTTGGAATAACAATAATAATGATAACTCATGAATTTGAAATATCACAATATGCACATCGAATAATACATATTTACGATGGTCGAATTACTTATGATGGGCCCGTTCCAAAAAGCGAAACCGTATTATTAAAATCAGAAAAACGAGTAAAAAAATGACACTTGGTGATATAATCAAAGAATCTTGGATTTCGGTAAGCGGAAATAAACTGCGGTCATTTTTAACCGTTCTTGGTATTATTATTGGTGTTATGGCTGTTGTGATAATGGTTGCAGTTGGTGAAACTGTTCAAAAATCAATTACAAATCAATTTTCTGCACTTGGAACAAATACAATTGTTATTCGTGCGGGTGCCGCGCGTAATCGTGGAGTCAGAATGGGAAACCGTCAAACACTAACAATAACAGACACAGACCAAATAAAAAGATTATCAGATGTTATGTATATAACACCTGCTCAAATGGGCAGCGCCCAGGTCATATACGGAAATAAAAATTGGTCTACGATGATATTGGGTGCATATCCAGACTATTTGGCAATTCAAGATATTGAAATGGAATATGGTACACCTTTTGATATGAATGCTGTAAAAAATGCATCTGCGTATGCTATTATCGGGCCAGATACAGCATACGAATTAGGCCTGCCAGATGACCCTGTCGGTGAATTTATACGTATTCAACATATACCGTTTGTTGTTGTTGGGGTAATGAAAGCACGTGGAGATTCTGCGTTTGGTTCCCAAGACGATATGATTATAATCCCAATCACAACATTCAAAAAACGATTGCAAGGTTCAAAATTTCCTGATGCAGTGACAATGATTGCGTTAAAGATTTTTCCAGATGCTAATAACAATGTAGTGATTGAACAAATAACATCACTTTTGCGACAAAGACATCGATTAAAAGACGCAGACGAAGACGATTTTCAAATTACAGATATGAAACAAATAATGGAAACAATGGACACTGTCACAGGATATTTGAAATTACTTTTAATTGCAATAGCAGCAGTTTCTTTATTAGTTGGTTCAATCGGTATTATGAATATGATGTTAACATCTGTTGCAGAACGCACACGTGAGATTGGTGTACGCAAGGCAATCGGTGCGCGCGAACGTGTAATTATAATTCAATTTTTATCTGAATCAGTGATGATATCGTTTATTGGTTCAATGATAGGTTTGGTGCTTGGTGTTGGGTTATCCCAAGGTGTCGGACGATTTATATTGCATTATGATGTTCCGTTTTCAATTTGGCCAGTTATTTTGTCTGTCACAGTTGCGGTTGTTGTTGGTTTGGCATCTGGGGTAATGCCAGCAATCAAAGCTGCCAAATTGAACCCGATTGACAGTTTAAGGTACGAATAATTTTTTATGCTTGTTTCGCGTGTGCTTTTTTAATAGAATATTTATGAATCCAATGGGAATTGGGTTCGGGACTTAGAACATCCCATATTCTAGGCGGTGCGACAAGCATCGTAATCCGTTTATGGTGCTTTTTGCGCCGTAACCCTGACTTGTTATGGTCGGGGTGCCACGAAAGTGGGGCATTCCTAGATATGCTGTTCTAACCCCCGACCGCCTTTTTCCCATCGGCGGTTTTTTGTTTTATAAAAAAAGGAAAGAAAATGAAAGAATCAATCATTATTGGTGCAATTTCGATATTAGCTGTTAACAGTGCGATGGCAATGGAAGTCAGACCATTTATTGGTGGTAATTTATCAATAAATGGTGTTGTTTGGGATAACGAATTAAGGAAAGAGATAAAAGAAGATATTGGTAAATTACCGGAAGTTTTTATAGGTGTTGGTTTAGAAGCAGGTGCTAGATTTGCAACTACTAATATTTACAATGCGGGTATCACATTAGCATATGATTATATGTTTGATTCAGAAACAGATATCAATAATAATATGAAAGATTATATTTCTTCGATTGATGTTGGTTTTTCTGCGATAAGTATAACTTTTGATAATTATATTCGTGTTTCTGGTAAAAAAGAACATCGTCGTGATATTGTGATTGGACTTGGGGTTGCAAGTGCTACGGAAAGAGTGCATTTTGAACCAACATCGCAAGGTAAAAATATTGGTTTAGAAGAAGAAAAAACCGATGATGATGGAACGCGCGTAGTGTTTAAGGTTGGTTATAATCACCAAATAGCGCGTAATGCAGATTGGTATGTAAATGGTCGTGCTTTTGTTCCAACTTCAAGTGATGATGATACGGATGCAACTTTAAATTTAAGTACAGGATTACGGTTTGTATTCTAAAATAAAAATACCGGCATTTGCCGGTATTTTTATCTTTTTTGTTGATTATTTGTTATCATATACGCGTTCAAATCACGACCGGATTCACATGCGTTTATAATTTCATTCGCATCTTTGCCATAGAATGTATATGTTCCCATTTTCTTAGATAACGTGGTTACACCCGTACCTTTGACCAATTTGCCATGGTGTTCACATCCTGGCAGATTCATTCGTTTTGCAACATCATAACATTCAACAAACCATTTGTTATAAATTACTTCAATATCATAAATATCATATTTATATGTTAAAACTATGGAAACACCAACTGGTTCATAATATGGATTTCTGGAAATTAGACATTGGGTTTCTTGGTTGTTTATAAAAAATTCAACTTGTTCTTTAACTTTGTCTCTGTTTGTAAACATTTTTCTTTGCTTTATACTTATTTAATATTTGTTTTTGCCAAAGATTTAATTTTTTCATTTAATAAAAATTTTTCTTGGCATGTGTTGCTGATTTCTGTTGCGCATTTGTTAACAAAATTTTTGTATTTTGGGCCAGATTTACAAAAAGCAAAAACGACCTTGTTATTTTTATCGCGTGTAATATCAATCACAAAATCACAGTTTTTTGTGTAATACATTTGACATTGTGTATCTGTTCTTTCAAACAAATCGTTTTTACCGATTGTATTTAATACATCTTCAAAAGATAAATCTTGTACAACCATAATGGCCCCCTTTTTTTAAAAACATCACTATTATGACACGAATGTTCTTTTTGTCAATAATAATATTCATAAAAACTTGATTTTTTATAAAAAGCATTGTATAAATAAAAGCATGACAACAAAAACAATAATTATTATTAAATAACAGGCACTGCGCTTTGGCGGTGGCTGGGGCGCACAGGCGCCCGTTTTTTTATGTAAAAAAAGGCAAAAACATGACATACAAAAAAACAGAACCAAAGGCAAATTTTGTAGAACTGGAACACCAAGTTCTTGATTTTTGGCGTGATAATGACACGTTTCATAAATCTTTGAATAAAACAAAGATGGGTGAAGTATTTAATTTTTATGATGGCCCGCCGTTTGCAAACGGACTGCCACACTGGGGACATTTGGGGGTCAGTTCAATCAAAGATATGGTTTCGCGTTTTCAAACGATGAATGGAAAACATGTCGTCAGGGAACTGGGGTGGGATTGTCATGGGTTACCTGCCGAAAATTCTGTTGAAAAAAAACAAGGAAAATCTGCCAAAAATATCGTTGTAAATGATGGTATTGATGCCTTTTGTGATATGTGTAAAAAAGATGTTATGACATATACTAATGATTGGTCTCGTTTCATTGAACGTATTGGTCGTTGGGTTGATGTTGGTGACGGATATGGATATCGCACAATGGATAAAAATTATATGGAATCTGTGATATGGGCATTAAAAAAATTGTATGACATGGGCCTGCTTTACAAAGATTTCAAAGTTAATCCATTTGATTGGAAGTTAGGAACTGTATTATCAAACAGCGAAGCATCCAGCGAATATCAAGACGTAATGGATGATACTGTGACAGTTTGGTTTGAACTTGAAAATGGCGATAGGGCTATTGCATGGACAACAACACCATGGACATTGCCGGCAAATTCTGCACTGGCGGTCCATCCAAACATGGAATATGTGCGTATGCGTCACGATGATGGGCATGTTTATATTTTGGCATCATCACGCGTAAAGGCATATGATAAAATATTTGCAAATTCTGAAAATCTGGGGACAATAAAAGGCTCTGATTTGGTTGGTTTACATTATAAACCTATCTTTGGTTATTACGAAAACACAGATTCATTATTATATCAAATAATTTCTGCGGATTATGTCAGTGATGGCGATGGTACTGGTATCGTTCATATTGCACCAGCATTCGGTGAAGATGATTATTTTGCAGCAAAAGCCTTAGACCCGAAATTCCCGGTCATTTTAAATGTAGATGATTATGGTAATTTTGATGAAACAGTTAAAGATTGGGCGGGCGAAAATATATTTACTGCCAATCCAAAAATCATCGATTGGTTGAAAAATAATGGTCGTTTGGTTAAAAAAGATCAACATAAGCACAGTTATCCATTTGGCCCACGCAGTCATGAAAAATTGATTTATCGTGCAACAGATGCATGGTATGTTGATGTCCCAAAAATACGGGACCGTTTGGTTGAAATAACTAAAAATGAAACAACATGGACATCTGCTGGTAATCGGTTTATGTCTTGGATTGAAAACGAACGTCAATGGGGAATATCACGAAACAGATTCTGGGGTGTTCCATTACCAATTTGGGAACGTAATGGCGAATACAAAGTTTTCGGTTCAATAGCAGAAATGGAAGAATTCTTTGGCGTAAAAATAGACGATTTACATCGTCCAACATTAGATAAATTGGAAAAAGATGGCTGGCATCGTATAAGTGATGTTCTGGATTGTTGGTTTGAATCTGGTTCTATGCCATTCGCATCGTTGCATTATCCGTTTGAAAATGTTGATAAATTTGAAAAGAATTTCCCAGCAGATTATATTATCGAAGGTCAAGATCAAACACGTGGCTGGTTTAATTCTTTGATGGTTTTGGCGACCGCATTGTTTGATAAACCTGCGTTTAAAACAGTATCTGTAAATGGTATGATATTGGACGAACAAAAACGTAAATTTTCAAAATCTTTGCACAATTATGTTGATCCATCTGAACAATTGGAAATATATGGTGCAGATTCAGTGCGTTTATTTATCCAAGGCAGTAATTTTATGAAAGCCGAAGGTGTTGGTGTAGATAAAGAAGGAACTGTGTTTAACGACACAATCAAAACAATATTAACACCACTTTGGAATGCATATCATTTCTTTACTTTGTATGCAAATGCCGGAAATATAACTGTTAAAAAAGAACCAGATTCTGACAATTTGTTGGATAAATATATTTTATCTGAATTGAATGAATTGGTAAAATTAGCAACAAATTCTTTGAATGAATATAAACCAGACATCGCTGTTAAGGAATTTGTTCGTTTCTTGGATGTATTAAATAACTGGTATATACGTCGTAATCGTGACAGATTCTGGGATGAAGATGTGTCTGCATTTGAAACATTACATTATGTGTTGGTCACATTCTGTAAATGCTTGGCGCCATTTGCACCATTTATATCTGAATATATCTTTAAGAATTTAACAGGTAAAGAATCTGTGCATCTTGAAGATTGGCCTGTTGTTGGCAAGATAGATGAAAAAATATTGTCTGATATGCGTCGTGTTCAAATGATAGTATCAACCGGGAAACAATTACGCGAACAATATAAGTTGCGCAATCGTTTGCCATTAATGGATGTCACAATCGCTGGGGTTGATATGCGCGAATATGGTGACATAATCAAAGATGAATTAAATGTCAAAGTTGTTAAATTTATCGATGATATAAAAACAGTTGCTGATTCTTTTGTGTATTTAATCACACCAAAAATTGGCAACCGTCTGGGTGGTGCATTGAAAGAAATAATCCCAAGCGTTAAACGTGGTGATTATACATTAGATGGTGGAAAATTAATCGTTGGCGAATATGAATTATTGCCTGATGAATTTGAAAACCGTTTAACTGTGAAAGAAGGTGTAACTGGGGCTGCGTTATCTGATAATACAGCAGTGGTTGTATTGAATACCGAAGTTAATGCGGAATTAATCCAAGAAGGTTTGGTTAATAACGCGTTGCGTTTTATTCAAGATTCACGCAAAGCTGCTGGATTAGATGTTTCTGACAGAATCAGATTAACCTATGCGGCGGATATTGCGCTGGCTAATGCGATAGAATTGCATAAAAAACGTATAATGCACGATGCTTTGATTGTTGAAATAGAAAGGGGCGATGCTGATAAGTATACTACTGACATCGAAGGATATAATTTCGCAATCAATATCGAAAAAGTAAATGGTTAAACAAAAAATAACACTTTCACCGGATATTTATTTTGAAAATGTTTGTCCAACATTGAATATGAATATCCGGTCTGAATTGTATTCAACAAACGAATTTACTTTCGCAGTGGCTGTAATTTTGTCTGCCCAGGCAACAGATAAAAAAGTTAACGAAGTCACTCCTGAACTTTTCAAAATTGCACCAACACCTGATAAAATGCTGGAATTGGGAATTGATGGACTGAAAAAACATATCAGTGTAATTTCTTTTTTTAATAACAAAGCAAATAATATAATAAAATTATCACAGCAATTAAAAGATAAAAAAAGTGATGACAAAAACTATAAATTTCCAGCTAAATACCATGACAGAAACGAATTAATGAAACTGGCTGGGGTTGGACAAAAGACAGCAAATGTAATTATGAATGTCCTTTGGAATGCACCAAATATCGGTGTTGATACACATGTTTTTCGTCTCAGTCACCGCTTTGGCTGGTGCGGAATATCAGAAAATACGCCAGAAAAAGTCGAAGAAAAATTATTAAAAATAATTCCACAAAAATATCATGTGATTGTAAACCATACAATGGTTTTGCATGGTCGCTATACATGTCGGGCAATTCGCCCAGATTGTGAAAAATGCCCTGTAAATAAATGGTGTAATTCAGCAGATAAAAAATAGATTTTTAACAAAATTCATATTATTTTGTCTCAGATTTATTGTTTCAAAGCATACTGTTTTAGTGACAAGATATATAATAAAAATACGCACCAGTTTTAATATTATAGGTTTGTTTTCTTATTGTGGTTGTATTTATTGATTTTATTCTCTTGTAATGATAATATACCCACTGGTTTTTGGAAAACAAAATATATAAACACAAGAGAGAATTATTATGAACCATTATCAAATCTGGAATGCTATTGATTTATTTGCTAAATCACATGGGATGTCTTGTTCTGGACTGGCTAAGCTTAGTGGTCTTGATCCCACGACATTTAACAAAAGCAAAAGATTTTCTAAATACGAACAGCCACGTTGGCCCTCTACATCCAGTATCGCAAAAATACTTACTGCGACCAATTCCAGCCCACAAGATTTTTTCAAATACATTACCGACGACAATATCAATAAAACAAAATAAAAAACACCGGTATTCACCGGTGTTTTTTTATTAAAATGAATATCTTAGACCAAGATTACCAGAAATTTCTGAATAATCTGTTCCTTCGATTGATGGTTTCATAAACCATTTCAATTCATCTTTATCAGGACCGAATACGAATTCTTTGCCAATTTCCATATTCAAACTGATTGCAGGGCATAACGGTGAAAAAACACCGAAACATCAAATTAACGATGCTTTCGCACCGAACAAGATAGGCTACCACAGCCCTGAACCCAATCTCTTGGATTCAAACGGAATTATAAACAACAAATTATCAAATGCAAATAATAAATAAAACCGGCAAATGCCGGTTTAAAATGTTAAGAGATTCGCTTGGGCATAAATGCTATGCGCGGAAACCGTAACGAGTGCCGCACAAGACAAAGTACGAGCGATTTGATTGCACTTTGTTTGTCAAATCCACTTGTTTTCGAACCTCTTCGTTCTCGTTTTTAAATATCACAGGGCAAAAATTAAAACCGCCCAAAAGGACGGCTTAAATTTTTGGTGGATGTTAAGAGACTCGAACTCCTGACCCTCTCGGTGTAAACGAGATGCTCTAGCCAACTGAGCTAAACATCCAAAACGATTACAATATTATCGTATTTTTTTCATTTGTCCAGTATTTTTTATTCTGACAAAGAACCAGTGACAGATGACATGGTTTTTTCAATCAAAATATCGGCCTTTGCTTTTGCATCTTTGTATGCGTCTGTCATAATTTGTGATACTTTATCTGCACCCAAAGACAAAATTTCTGGACGTACAACAACAGATAGAATGTCGTATTTTCCAGTCATAGAAACAACGACACCACCATTTTCTGCAATTCCTTTGACATGCATTTGTCCCAGAGCATTTTGTGCATCTGCTATTTTTGTTTGTAAATCTTGGGCTTGAGCCATCAAAGTTTCCATATCCATTTTATTTCTCTCCATTGTTTTCAGTGTTTTTTATGACAAAACATTGTCCGGCTGTTAAACCGGACAACAATGTTTATTTTGTTTCTTTACCTGTTTTTTGGTCGATACCAACCATAGACAAACGTGTTTTTCCGCGTTTATCTGTCCCCAGGTATCTTACAAAGACTTTATCACCAACTTTGATTTTTGCATCTTCGATTTTGTTTAATCTTTCACCTGTGATTTCAGAAATATGAACCATAGATTCAAAATTTTTCAAAATCTTTACGAACAAACCAAAATCTTTCATACCGCTAACTTCGCCTTCATAGATTTCGCCAACTTCTGGTTCTGCAACGATTTCTTTGATACGTGCAATAGCAGCTTCGGCATCCGTCTTGTCAGCGGCCATAATTTTGATAGACCCATCGTCTTCCAATTCAATTTGGGTGTTTGTTTCACGTGTTAATGCTTGAATAACCGCGCCACCTTTGCCAATTACATCACGAACCTTTTCAGGATTAATTTTCATTGTATAGGCTTGTGGTGCAAATTCAGACAATTGCTTACGCGGAGCCTTGATAGCTTTTTCAATCTTGCCCAAAATGTGCATACGACCATCTTTTGCTTGGGCTAATGCATGTTCCATAATTTCAAAAGTGATAGATGTAATTTTGATATCCATCTGCAATGCAGTAATACCTTTGTTTGTACCAGTCACTTTGAAATCCATATCGCCCAAGTGATCTTCGTCACCCAAGATATCAGTCAAAATTGCATAATCATCGCCTTCTTTGATTAATCCCATTGCAATACCTGCAACTGGACGTTTCATTGGTACGCCACCGTCCATCATTGCCAATGTCGCACCGCATGTTGTAGCCATAGACGATGAACCATTTGATTCCAAAATATCACTGCATACGCGAATTACATAATCAAATTCTTCGCGTGTTGGAACCATTGGATGAACTGCACGCCATGCCAAATTACCATGTCCCAGTTCGCGACGACCTGGAGATTTTAAACCTTTGGCTTCACCAACTGAATATCCAGGGAAATTATAGTTCAAGATGAAATCGCGTTCACTGTCACCATCCAAAGATTCAATTGGTAATGCATCTTTGCCACCACCCAGTGTCAAAGAAACCAAGGCCTGAGTTTCACCGCGTGTGAACAATGCAGAACCGTGTGCACGTGGCAAAACACCCAATTCGATTTCAATTGGACGAACAGTTTTTGTATCACGGCCATCAATACGTGGTTTTCCCGCCAAGATATTGCCGCGCATAATACGTGCAGTAATGCCTTCGACAATTTCATCTGCCCATGATTCCAGTGTTGATGTCGCAGTTGTTGTGTCTGGGAATAATTCTGGAATACGAGCTTTTGCTTTTGCATGAATTTGAGCCAAAGTATCAAGACGAACCAATTTTTCTTTGATTAACAATGCGTCTGTAATTTCATTTGCAAATTGTTCGAAATCCTTTTGCATTACAATATATTCTTCGGTGTTTTCAGGTGTTTCCCAACGTTCTTTACCAGCCTTTTCAACAAATTCGTTGATTGCAGCAATAACAGTTTGTTGTTGATCAAAACCGAATTTCACAGCACCCAGTGTTGTTTTTTCGTCTAGTTCACCGATTTCAGATTCAACCATCAGCACACCATCTTTGGTTGCAGCGACGACCAAATCCATTTGTGAATCTTCAACTTCTTTTTTAGATGGATTCAAAATATATTGACCATCACGATATCCAACACGTGCAGCACCGATTGGACCAGCAAATGGAACACCAGAAATTGCCAATGCAGCACTTGATGCAATCATCGCCAAAATATCAGGTTGATTTTTCTTGTCATAAGAAAATACTTGGGCAATGATTTGAACTTTGTTTTTAAATGTTTCTGGGAATAATGGACGAATTGGACGGTCAATTAAACGTGCAATCAATGTTTCAGATACACTTGCTTTGCCTTCACGTCTGTCGCGTGATCCCGGAATACGACCACTTGAAGCATATTTTTCTTGATAATCAACAGTCAACGGAAAGAAATCTTGACCTTCGACTGCGGTCTTTTCAGCACACACAGTTGCCAAAACCATTGTGCCACCCATTGTTGCCATAACAGCGCCAGTTGCCTGTTTCGCATAACGACCAGTTTCTAAAATAACCTTTTCATCACCATATTGAAATTCAACAGTGACAGGATTATTCAAAACGTGGTTTTCACTTTTTTTGAAAATACCAAACATAGTTTTTCTCCATTTTTTGCTTATCACCCATAACATTTGCACTGGGTGATTTTCTTGTTCATTTACGCAGAGAAAAATTATTCATTTTTGTATTCTTGAAACCAAATACAAGAAAGAACAATTTCATCCCTGCAGCTTTTCGAAAACACATTATAGAAGATATTTATGCATTTGCAACAAAAAAGCCGGGAATTTTATACAAACCAAAAACCGTTTTTTCTTTCTTTAAAATTGAAAACTTGATAAAATGGATTTGTCAGAAAGTGTTTTTCTGATGGGGTGTGAGAGCCCGATTAAGAGCGTCAAAACAATGACGATAAATATCTCCAATCCAAATGGTTGGAGGGCGCGTGAATAATGCGAATGCAAAATAAGCGGCACAATTCTCTTAAATTGTTCTCAATCTCCAACCACGTTATGTTAATACGGTGGTTTTTGTTTGTGTATGGATATCAACGCACATACGACGGTGGTATAACATTACCAGTGAACACCCCAACAAAAACAGGCTATACATTCGTTGGTTGGCGGGTAAGACACATGCTTATGTATTACATCGGAACAATAAAACCCTGAATCGCATGTTTTTACATGTTTAATTTATTTTTTTATTTTGTTTTATTGATATTGTCGTCGGTAATGTATTTGAAAAAATCTTGTGGGCTGGAATTGGTCGCAGTAAGTATTTTTGCGATACTGGATGTAGAGGGCCAACGTGGCTGTTCGTATTT
>Ga0265301_10001303_pt1 | contig 33374 bp, 25 predicted proteins | sample AusTroGonzalo_MG_2_FD_193488 | JGI IMG/M metagenome (GOLD analysis project Ga0265301, IMG submission 193488) | Bovine rumen microbial communities from tropical cattle in Woodstock, Queensland, Australia - Gonzalo_04 | ecosystem: Host-associated > Mammals > Digestive system > Stomach > Rumen ... | reverse complement strand
TGAAGTGAAGCTTGCCGCTGAAACTGAAAAGTTTGAAGCACTTAAAAATTCTGTAAAAGACCTTTTGGATGAGCAGAGAGCATATGAACTTGAAAAGAAAACTGTGTCAAACAAGATTGGACTTGTGGATAGTGAACTTTCAAAATCAAACCTTGTTCAGAATGCTTTAAGTGGAAACAAAGATGATGCAGATACAATCGCAAAGCAGCAGCAAGAAAGATACAACGAGATAAGAAAAGAGCGCGATTTGATTGTTTCAAATATGACCGCCGTAAAGGTCGAAATTGCTTCTGTCGAAGAAAAAATAAGGGCGATTGTTGATGAACTTCAAAGAATTCAACTAGAAAAAGACAAACAATATGCAAATATTGAAGCAATAAAGGCTCACATTTCTGAAAATGAGAAATTTATTGAAAATGCCGAAGAGATGATAAGGCTTTCTATTGAAAACGCGAAACCATCAGAGGCTAAAGACAATCTTGTCAAAATCAGAAACGAAAGACAGGGGCTTGAGAACAGCAAGATTTCTATCTCTGCTCACATCAAAGAACTTGACGAGCAGAAGACAGTTTGTCTTGAAGAGATTCAAAAAGTCAATGACAAAAAATATAGAGAAGAGGCAAATCTTTCAAAAGTTGATATCGAACTTGAAAATATGCAAGAGAGAATTTATGAAGAATATAGCCTTGTGTATAATGATTGTTTGCAATATCGTCGTCCTGACTTTGAAATCAAAGAGGCTATGATTTCGATAAACAAACTCAAAAAAGAAATCTCTGCTCTTGGGTATGTAAATGTTCATGCTATTGAAGATGTTGAGACCCTTCTTGACAGATACAATGAGATGACAACACAATATGAAGATCTTAAGAAAGCGGAAGAAGACCTTGTTAAAATCATTAAGGACTTGTCAGAAGAAATGCTTACAAAATTTGACAATGTCTTCAACCAAATCAATGACAGCTTTAAAATCGTGTTTAGAGATCTTTTTGGGGGCGGAATGGCAAAACTCGAACTTACAGAAGCAGAAGATCCATTGGATGCCGGCGTGGAAATTATGGTTCAACTTCCAGGAAAGGCAGCAAACAAACTTTCACTTCTCAGTGGTGGAGAAAAAACGCTTACTGCAATTGCGTTGTTGTTTGCGATTTTGCGTCTTAAACCACTTCCTTTCTCGCTTTTGGATGAAATTGAGGCTGCTCTTGACGATGCGAATATTGAGCGTTTTGCGTCTTATTTGAAGCGTCTTTCTCAGACAACACAATTTATTGTCATTACACACAGAAAGCCAACAATGGAGCTTTCAGACAGCCTTTATGGTGTGACAATGGAAGAGAAGGGTGTGTCAAAGATTGTTTCGGTAAAACTTGCTGACGCAATTAAGTCTGCTACAGCAGCAAATTAGGGGAAAATATGGGACTTTTTAAGAAAATAGGAAATGCTCTCAAAAAGACAAAAGAAGCCTTTTCAAGAAAAATAGATTCTCTTTTGTCGCATGGCGAAATTGATGATGAACTTTTTGATGATTTGACCGACATTTTGATTTCTTGTGACATTGGTGTAAAGGCATCTATGGAGATTGTTGAAGAGCTTAGACTTTCTGCGCGCAAGCAAAAAATTCGTACTGCGGAAGGCGTGAAAACTCTTTTGAAGGAAATTGTCACTTCTTATTTTGAAGATGCGCCGAAACTTGAGATTGAATATCCTGCAATTATCACCATTATTGGTGTAAACGGAGTGGGAAAAACTACAACTATAGGAAAGCTCGCAAACTTTTTTAAAGAACAGAAGAAGAGTGTGACGCTTGTTGCGGGAGATACCTTCCGTGCTGCAGCATCTTCTCAACTAAATGAATGGGCAAATCGAACAAAGACGAGAATAATCAAACATGCAGAAGGTGCTGATGCCGGAGCGGTTGTGTTTGACGGAATTGCAAGTGCGAAAGCCAACAAGACCGATGTGCTTTTGGTTGATACGGCCGGAAGGCTTCATACAAAGACAAACTTGATGGCTGAGCTTCAAAAAATTGAAAAGATAATCGACAGAGAATATGCAGATGCTCATAAATATAACTTTATCGTTCTTGACGCTACTACGGGGCAAAATGCACTTTCACAAATAAATGCATTTGACGAGTTTGCTCACATTGATGGAATCGTCTTGACTAAACTTGATGGAACAGCCAAAGGCGGAGTGATTGTTTCAATTGAAAAAGAATATCGCTTGCCTGTTGTGTTTGTTGGAACAGGTGAAGGGCTTGAAGACATTGAAAAGTTTGAGCCAAAAGAATTTGTAGAAGGTCTGTTTTAAACAAACTAAGACAATCAATTTGATTGTCTTTTTTATTTTCCAAAACACAGATTTATGGTTTGTTTTGATGTCAATGTGTGAAGGGATATGTCGTTTAGGTTTAAAAATCTTGTTTGACCGACTTTCAAAAATTTTTCATCACCACAAACAATGTAGATTTTTTTGTAATATTCTCCATTGAAAATTCCTACTTCTTTTAGACCAATTTCTCTAAAATTTTTGAGGGTGATTTTATCATTTTCAATCATAAAAAGTCTTTTGAATGTAAAATATTTTTGTTCTAAGATTTCGTCTGTATTTAAGTTTAACCAATTTATCCAAATTTTTTGTGGTAAGGTTTTGTTTAGCATTAAGTCAAACTTTGGATTTTTTGTCTTGACGCGGATGTTGAAAATCTCGCTACATTTTTTGATTGAGAGTTTTAAAAACCTTTCTATATTTTGTTGGGTTTTTAGACAGAATAAACAACTTGAAAAGTTGAAAAATACAAATTTTTGTGATTTTGGTGGCAAATTTAACGAAATTTTTGCATTTATGCATGAAAAAATTGAATTTTCTAGACCATTTACTTCTGAGAAAAGAAATTTTGCACCTTGGCAAATGTGGTTTAGATACACTTTTTCTTTTGTAAAAAGGTTTTCAACCAAAATCGCATTTTTGATTTTTTTGAAGAAATAATATCCACTCTTTAAGGGGATGTTTAGTTCGGCAGATATTTTTTTGTGAGCGTTTGAAGTGTTTTCAAGTTTTAGATAAAAATTTGAGCCGTTTAGAACAAACTCTTTGTAGTCGCAGTTTATTTCGTCAATGTTTTGTTTTTGTGTCAAGCAAAATTCATTGTAGGTGGGATTTTGAATTTGGCCGTTTATCTTAAAAAATCTGTCCTTGAAAATTGGGTTGTAATTTGACGAAGCATAATAGTTTATGTTTAGTTTGTTTATGGTTTCAATTAGGCTCTTGTGGGCGAAATGTTTGTTTAGAATGATACAACAATTTTCTTTTAGTTTTTTTTCAAAATTTTTCTGCACAAACTCTTTGTCTATTATCAAGTTGAAGGGTTCTTCTTTTTTTGCTTGGCATAGGGCAATGAGTATATTTTTGGAAATCGGCTTTGAGATTTTGAAGATTGGCAGTTTTGGGTCGATTTTTAAATCTCTTAGAATATCAAAATCAATTTTGTCGTCATAGAGAATTGGAGCGTGAAATTTGATTCGATTTAAAATGACTTGTTTTGCTTTTTTTATATATTCTTTTTTTGTCATAAGAGAATTTTTGCCAAAGAAAAATTTGTTAGACCAAAATATTCAAGTTTTTTGGGTGAAAATGTTGATTGACAAATTTTTTTTTGATATAATTTTTTTGATGAATAATCAGACAAGAATTCCGCTTGCAGAAAGAATGCGGGCGACAAATTTTGATGAGTTTGTTGGTCAACAACATATTGTCGGAAAAAACAAACTTCTTTATCGAGCAATTTCAACGGGCAGTGTTGGGAGTTGTATTTTTTATGGCCCGCCAGGAACAGGAAAAACGACGCTTGCGGGAATTATTGCAAAAATGCTCAACGCAAACATTGAAAAACTTAATGCTGTTTCGAGTGGTGTGGCTGATGCAAAGGCAGTGATTGAACGCGCAAGAGCACAGAAAAAGATGTTTGGCACAGATACATATTTGCTGTTGGATGAATGCCACAGATGGAGTAAGGCGCAAAGTGATTGTGTTTTGCAGGCGATTGAAGAGGGGGATATCTACTTTATTGGTTCGACAACTGAAAACCCTTATACCAGCATGACCCGAGCGATTGTGTCAAGGTGTAGTGTTTTTGAATTTAAAAAAGTTTCTGAGAAAGACATTGAAAAGGTTTTGAGGCGTGCAATAACAGACAAAGAAAAGGGGCTTGGGGACTTTAAAACAGATTTTTCTGATGAAGCAATAAAATATCTTGCTTTTGCGTGCAATGGCGATGTGCGAACGGCGTTGAACGCACTTGAACTTTCGGTTTTGTCTACCAAACCTTCAAAAGATAAGATTATTCATATTGACAAAGAAGTTATGGCGGAATGTCTAAATAAAAGACCGCTCTCGCTTGACGAAAACATGTTTTATGATTATCTTTCAGCTTTTTGTAAGAGCCTTCGTGGGTGTGATAGTGATGCGGCGTTGTATTATGCGTTTAGACTAATCAAAGCCGGCATTGACCCGTTGATTATCGCTAGAAGAATGATTGCTCATGCCAGTGAAGATATTGGTATGGCAGACAGCAATGCTTTACTTCTTGCTACAAGTGCAATGTATGCTTGTGAAAAGATTGGTCCGCCGGAATGTTTTTTGAGCCTTACGCATGCAATAATTTATATATGTGAAGCGGAGAAATCAAACAGTGTGGTTGTGGCTATGAACAAGGCTATGGCAGACGCAGAGAATGAACGAGAAGACATGGTGCCAAACCACTTGAAAAACCACCCAAGCACTAATGATGATGGGCATGGAAAATATAAATATCCACATGATTTTGGTGGCTATGTAAAGCAACAATATATGCCTGACAATTTGAAAGACAGAATTTATTATGTTCCGAGTCAAAACGGACGAGAGAAAAATTTGATAAGAAAAAAGTTTTCGAAAAATGGCTTTGAGCCAAAAGAATAGAGGAAAAGATTATGTTTGGAAGAAGAGCAGATGGAAAAATTGTAAAAGGAATGCAAATTATTGACAAGGCGATGCCATATTTTATGCCTGAGCGTATTGATGCTGACAACCGCTATACTCAAGAGATAAGGTGTGAAGGTATCGACAAGTTTGTTCAACAAGAAAAAGCAAGAAGCGGTGTGCATTATAGTTATACCGAAATCATTATTGCTGCGTGTGTGCGTATGCTTTATGAAAGACCAAAGACAAACAGATTTATTTCAAACTGTAAGGTTTATCAACGAAATCATATCGCCATTTCTCTTACTGTTAAAAAGAGATTGACTGATGACGGCGAAGAGCTAACACTCAAATTTTTCTTTACCGGAAGGGAGAGCTTGCCTCAAATTAAGAAAATTGTTGATGATGAAATCGCTAAAAATATTGCAAATGAAGATTATGAGACGCACAAAACGACAAAAACTGCTGGATTTTTGTGCAAGTTGCCTGGCTGGATGTTTAAACTCGCCATGTGCCTTGTAAGATTTTTGGATAGACACGAGATGCTTCCAAAGGCCCTTATTGATGCGAGTCCATTTCACACAAGTTTGTTTTTCTCAGACTTAAGATCTATTAAGATGGGCAAGGTATATCATCATATTTACAACTTTGGCACAACTACTATATTTAGCACGCTTGGAAAGGTTAAGTATGTGCCTGTTGCTGAAAGAACGGGAGAGATCCATGTTGAGAAACAAATGGACCTTGGATTTACGCTTGATGAGCGCGTGTGTGATGGGCTTTATTATGCAAACAGTGTGAGAAGTCTTGTGAAAAACATTGAAGATCCTTCTCGTATGATGGAACCTTTGCCAGAACCAAAACTTTCTGAGAAGGAAGAGAAAAGACAAAATAGAGTTTATAAAAGAAAACTTAAAAAAGAAGCAAGAATAACAAGAAGAACTAAAAAGAAAGAGCAGAAAACTCAAAAGAAAGCTAAAAAGAAAAAATAATTAAGTTCAATATTTGATAAAAAAATATCCGGTTGGGTATTTTTTTTGTTTTTGATGTTTTGTGTCGAAAAAAAATGTTTTTCTTAAATAAAAGGGGTGTTGGGACGCTTTGTGGTATGATTTTTGGTGTCAAAATGATATTAAAAAAAATATAATTTTGTAAAATATTGTAAAAAGTTGAAAATTGTTGGCACTGTGAATTGACTGGTAAAATTATTGATTTTATAATCGTGTTTGTAAAAAACAAAAGGGGATTTTATGGAAACAAAACACATTTGGCCAAAAACAATTCTTTCTGTCTATAGATATTTGGAGCGTATATGCGACGCGATTGACAAGATTTCGATTGCGAGTGCACTTTCGAGCAACAATATATCTGGGCAGAATTATTTTTTAAACAACACTTATGCTATTTCACAGAAGCTTTTGGATCTTGGGGAGAGAAAAGTGACGCTCATAAATTTGAAACTTTTGACCGAAGATGTTTTGTCGAAAATGAAAGAAATTGATGCCAATCTTTTGATTGAAAAATATGTTGATGGAAGAAAAGCAAAGGAGATTTCGGAAAGATACAATCTTTCACTCCGCTCTGCATTTAGAAAGTTGGCTCTGGCTGAAGAATCCTTTGACAAAAAATTGAATCTTTTAGGATATGACGATGAGAAACTTTCAAAAATGCTCAAAGATGAGCGTTGGATAATAAATGTGTATGACAGATTTGCTCAAAACGAGAAGGAGATTGAGATAACCACAAGAGAATTGAGTAGAGCCGTTTGAGCTTAAAGTTTGGTTTCATCGAATTCAAAATAGTCTCGGTTCCGTTTTTCGTTTTTTGACTTTGGTTGGAGCGTAATTCGATTTGGTTTGATTAGGAAATACAAAATCAGCACGCTTGGCAAAGCAATTGAAACAATCAAAATGACCTTTGTCCCTGTTGTTAGGTTTGAAAATTCTTCTGCTTTTGGCTCAAAAATCTGTTCGCTCACCCTTTCAAAACTTTCTGTGTTTGTTTCTATGGGGGAGAGATAGTCTGTTATGCCTGAAAATACATATCCAAATTTTGACTTGCCGTCAATGATTGCACTGCAAAAGTACCAGACATTGTTTGTGCTAGAAACTTGCTCTCCAATTTTAGTGCCATAATAAGTCAAATTTGTCTGTGTGGAAATAGAAGCAATCGCGTTTGAAGATGTGTTTGGATATTCAAAAAGCGAATATGGAGTGAAGACCTTAAAATTTGATTGAGCAAAGGGTTTTGTTGGCACACCCTTCATAAGTGTGACATCATCTTTCTTTACATAACCTGTTTGGTCTTTGTATGTCGCGCGATAAAAATCATCTATGGCAGATTCGACCTTGACAAAGTATGAAGAAGGAATCTCAAAAAGAGCACTTGTTTGGCTTGGCATAGAATAAAAATAGACTCCGTTTGATTGAACCTTTGCGTACAAGTCTGGAATTTCTTCTGCAAATGCAATATTGAAATTTGGCAGAAGTGTGAGTGAAAATAAAATCAAAATTAAATTTTTCATAACTCAAGTTTAAGATATAAAAAATTTTTGTTTGAAATAGATTTTTGTAGAAAAAGGAAAAAATATGGAAAATATTATAAAAAATCTCATCAAAATTGAAAAAGAATTAAAAAATCGTGCAAAACCTTCAAAAATAAGTTCTTATAACAAAGGATGGAAGATTCATAAAAAACAAGTTTTGTTTCACAAATGTAAAAAGAGAAATAGATGGGTCTTTGGTGGGAATCGTTCTGGAAAAACCGAGTGTGGTGCGGTTGAGTGCGTTTTTCTTGCGTGTGGAATTCATCCATACAGAAAAAACAAATTGACAGAAGGTTGGGTTGTCAGTCTTTCAAGACAAGTGCAAAGAGATGTTGCACAAAAGAAAATCTTGGACTATCTTCCTTCGTCAAAGATTGAAAAGATTGTTATGGTTTCGGGCGGACAAGATAGTGCAGAGAATGGAATAATTGACTTCATTTTGGTGCGCTCTGAATGTGGGGGATTGAGCCGAATTGGCTTTAAGAGTTGTGATCAGGGCCGTGAGAAATTTCAGGGCACTTCGCTTGACTATGTCTGGTTTGATGAAGAGCCACCACAAGACATTTATGTTGAATGCAAAATGAGAATTTTGGACAGGCGTGGAGATATTTTTGGAACAATGACACCACTTAAGGGTTTGAGCTGGGTGTATAATACAATTTATTTAAACGAAAACCAAGACAAAGAAGTTTGGTGTGAAACTATGGAGTGGGCGGACAATCCGTTTTTGTCAAAGAAAGAAATCAAAAGTATGACACAGACGCTTCCTGCCGATGAAATCGAGTCAAGACGATATGGGCGCTTTATGCAAAATGGGGGTATGGTTTATAGTGAATTTGATGAAAATGTGCATGTGATTCAGCCGTTTGATATCCCCAAAGAGTGGCAGGACAATATATCTATTGACCCCGGTTTGCACAACCCACTTTCTGCGCATTTTTACGCGGTTGACTTTGACGGAAATGTATATGTTGTCGCTGAACATTTTCAAGCACAACAGACAGTTGAATATCATTCGAAGAAAATAAAAGAGCTTGCGGACAAGCTTGATTGGAAGAGAGATAGATATGGCTATCTTCATGCTCTTATTGACTCTGCCGCTTCTCAAAAGACACTTTCGAGTGAGAAGAATGTTGTGGAGCTTTTTTATGAAAACGGAATAATCACCGATACGCGAGTCAACAAAGATTTGTTTTCTGGTATCTCTGTGGTCAAGTCATATCTTAAATCTGTTGACGGAACTTCTAGACTTTTTATTTTTAAAAACTGTGTAAATTTGATTCGTGAGCTAAAATCTTATTGGTGGTCAGATGGTGACAACCCTATAAAAAAAGATGATCATGCACTTGATGAACTTAGATATTATCTTATGACAAAACCAATAAACAAACAAGTTGTCAAAAAAACCGAAATTCAAAAAGACAAAGAAAAATTGATAAAAAGATTAAAATACAAAAAAATAATGTAAAAATTCATAAAAAATATATTTTTTTGAAATTTTTAATATATTTTTTAGTTTTTTTGTTTTATTTTAAATTGTTTTTTCTTCTTTTCAAATAATTTGTCAATATATTTGGAAAAATATAAATAAATGTGGTAAATTAAATGAAAGAGGGAAACATGAAGAAACACTTTAAAATTTTTTTAATTTTGTTTGTTTTTTGCCTTTCTTTCACTTTGTGTGAATTTTTGCCTGAGTCTTTTGCCGCAGTAAGTGCAGAAGGGGAGCAAGTGGTGGTGGAAATATCAACCGCAGAAGAACTTGAAAATTTGGTGAACAATTATCCTGATTATCCAAATTCTACTGCTTCAAATAAAAAGGATTCTTCAAAAGCAAAAATAGTTTTGAACAACTCAATTGATATGTCGGGCAAGTCTTTGACTCGTACAATTGGCACCGCTGAAAAACCATTTCAAGGAATTTTTGATGGAAGGGGATATGTAATTTCAAACCTTTCAATCGATGCTACAAATGTTGACAACAATGAAGGCGTTGACAGCACTCAGTATGCTGGTCTTTTTGGATATACAAAAAATGCAACAATAAAAAATCTTGGGATCAACAATGTCACTTTGACAGTATCTGGATTGTTGACAAATTATGTCGGAGCTTTTGTAGGAAGAGCTGAGAACACAGAAATCCAATTGTGCAAGTTGACAGGCAATGTGGAATTGAACAGCAATTTTTATGGAATAACTTCTTTTGGTGGGCTTGTTGGAACGGCTGTTGACAGCAGAATTGAAAACTGTATTTCAAAACCAAATTTTCAAACAGCTTGGAATTTGAATAACTCTGACAGCAAGACTTTTTATTATGGTGGGCTTGTTGGAAACTTGATAAATTCGAAAGCGATTTTCGATGTGATTTCAACAAATATCGCTGTATCTACAACAGCATCTTTTGATGGTTCACTCTATGTAGGTGGAGTTTGTGGAGCTGTTTCGAGAATAGGCAGTGAAATCTCAAATATAGGCATGTCAAATACAATTTCTTGCACAGACAATTCGCTAAGTGGAGATGTTTTGTGTGGCGAAATTCTCGGCGTGATTGCAAACCCTGTTCCTGATGCGAGCATTCAGGCTATTTCAAACATACACTATGTTTCAAATTCAAATGTAAATCTTTTTGGTGATGTGGGAGACTATATTTTCACTGTGTCGAACACTCATGACAACATTTTGCCTTCAAGCATAACCACTCTTTCAAAAGAATTTTTCACAAGTTCAAACAATTCATGGCATCCGCTTTATGGAAATTTTGATTTTGCAAAGATTTGGTATGGAGAAGAAAGCGTTTTGCTTCAACCATTCTATGGCGATTTTTCAGTGAGAATTTCAACAAACATGCACACAAATATTTTTAGTTCGAAGTCAACGCTTGAAAGTGCATATCGTTATGGTGATAGCGTTTCAATGACATTTGCTTTCAATGAAGTGGGTGAAGATCAGTCTGAAGAAAGTGCGGAAGCTACAGAAAACAAACCGCTTTATTCAGTCTTTTATGATTTGACTTCTATCACCAGAAACAGCAATGAAGTTTCAAGAGTGACACAGAACGAAAATGGCGAATATATTTTGTCGGATAGTGGAAATATTTCGATTTCGACTTCAAATGATGGCTCTTTTACTTTGACCATAGGAAGCATAAATATGGCCACAGATGGGATTTATAATATCATTGAAAAAGCAAAAAATTTCAATTTGTCAGTCACTTCAAAGGGATTTGACAAAGATAATGAAGGCACAGAAACAGAAAGAGTTGGTGAAACACCAGCTTGGGTTTATGCACTTGGCTCACAAACAAAGAGAAATATTTTGGCTAATGAGATAATGTATTATGGCAAGCCTTCTCAAAATTCAACATACATAACCGAAGTCAAGGCAAATGAGCCTTATGCTTTTGCGGGCTGGTGGATAGATAAAGATGGTGAAGATGATGTGAGACTTGACACAACAGGTCAAACACTCACAATAAGATTTGGTCAAGGTGAGTTTGTTTCTGATCTAAACATCTATGCGAAATGGGTATATAATGCCTGCACAGTGACATTTTTGTTTGACGAGGGGATTGAGAAAATTGAGCTCTCCTCGGGCAGAAAAACAATTTCAACAACTGGTGACAGCGTGGACATCTCTAAGGGCGAAACAAGTTTTAAGATGGATATATATGTAAAAAAAGACAAGAGTTTTGATACGGGCGAATTTATTAATGACCTAAACACATATAAGACCACAGACCCTACAAAACAATTTTGTACTCTTAAAGATACAATTATTGTGGGCGACTTGAAATGCTATAAATTTGAGCTTGATTTGACAAGTTTGAATACTGTTGACTTTGAAAATAGCTTTTCGGTCAAGGCGAACACAACGGTAGAAACAAAATCACAAACACCTTGGCTTTGGATAGGTATTGGCATCGGTGGTGGCGTTCTTGTGATAGCTGGCCTGATTGTTTTGATTGTTGTTCTCAAACGCAGAAATGGCTTCGGTGGCGGGTTTGGTGGCGGCGGATCATTTAAGAGAAACAGCTATAAAGGATATTATTAAAATGAAAAAAAACTCACAGCGATGTGAGTTTTTTTTGTTATGCTGTCAAAAGTTTTTGAGCTATTGAATTGTCTGCAATATTGGTCCAATTTGATGTTTGTGTGATTACGCCGGCGTTTAACATAACAGCCATGAGATTGTCAAAACTTTCTTCGCTCATTGTCATATCTCGTGCCCATGCTTGAATGGCTAGATATTGTCTTACAGCGGCAGAAAGTTCTGCGATTGTGTTTCCATCAAAGCTTGGCAGAAGTGCGGTTGCAACAGCGTCAGGTGTGCTTGTTTCGATAAAATTGTATGCTCTTTCGATTGCCCTTAAAAATTTCTCGGCAACATCTCCATGTTTTTTAAGATAACTCTGCTTTGCCACAAAACAAGTGTATGGAATGCTTCCTGAAAGTTCGCCTAAACTTGCTACAATAAAGCCCTTGCCTTCGTTTTGAACATTTGTTGCGGTTGGTTCAAACAGGGTGCAATATTTTACGCTGTCGTCTCCGTCCCAAACACTTGCTGTGAGATTGAACGCGACATCCGTGCGAAGGTTTATTTCGCCGGCACCAGTGCCAATTGTGTAGCCACCATGCTCGATAATGTATTGAAGCGTCATCGCAGGCATTCCGCCTTGTCTGCCACCGATAATTGTTTGGTCAACCAAATTGTCAAGTGTGAAGTTTGATTCGTTTTCTTTTGAAACAATAAATGAGCCGTCACAATGTGTCAATTGGCCGAAGGCAACGGGTTTGTCTTTTACACCTTCTTGCTGGGTGTAAACAACCGTTTCTGGCCCCGCCAAGATTATGTCAGAGCTTCCGCTTAGAAGTGAACTCATTGATGCGTCAGAGCCACCGCCATTTGTCAGACTTACTGAAAGCCCTTCATCTGCGAAATATCCGTTGTTTATCGCAACATAGAGTGGGGCATAGAAGATGCTGTGGGTCACTTCGTTGAGCTGGATTTTGTTGTAATCTTTTTTGCCACAACCAAACGATAAAAAAGCAGATGAAAAAATCAGCAAAAATACCGCCATAGCAATGCTAAGTTTTTTCAAAATTTTCATTTTTCCTCCTTACAAGAGTCAATTTATGCATTTTGAGAAGTTTGTGTCAGTCATCTGGTCAAAAATGCTTGCAAGAGAGAAAGAAAAGTTGTATAATTTTTGCATTGGGAGAACGCTATGGAAAAGACATATAATCCTCAAGATTTTGAAAGTAAAATTTATCAAAATTGGCTTGAAAAGAAATATTTTTCTGCAAAACCAAACAAAAACAAAAAGAAGTTTTCTGTTTGTATGCCACCACCAAATGTGACAGGAAAGGCTCATGTTGGACACGCTTTAAACAACACAATTCAAGACATTTTGTGTCGATATAAGCGCATGAATGGATTTGAGGTTTTGTGGACACCAGGTACTGACCATGCTGCTATTGCTACCGAAGCAAAAGTTGTCGCTTCGCTTGAAAAAGAAGGTCTTTCAAAAGAGAAGCTTGGGCGTGAAGAGTTTATTAAACGAGGTTGGGACTGGTACAATCTTTATGGAAACACAATTTGTGACCAACTAAAAATGATTGGAATTTCATGCGACTGGGATCGTTGCGCTTTTACTATGGATGAAAATCTCAACAGGGCAGTGAGACATTCTTTTGTTGAGTATTATAAAAAAGGCTTTATTTATAAGGGTAAACGAGTAATAAACTATTGCCCACATTGCAAGAGCTCAATTTCTGATATTGAAAACGAATATAAAGACCAGACCACCAAACTTTGGCATATAAAATACCCTTTTGAAAATGGTAAAGGCGGAATTGTTGTTGCAACAACTAGACCTGAAACACTTTTTGGTGATACTGCTGTTGCTGTAAATCCAAATGACAAAAGATATAAAGATGTAATTGGCAAAAATGTAATTTTGCCTATCGTAAACAAACCGATTCCAATTATTGCGGATGATTATTGTGAAATGGAATTTGGAACAGGTGCGGTGAAAATTACTCCGGCACACGACCCAAATGACTATGATATGGGACTTAGACATAAACTTGAAATGGTCACGGTCATTGATGATGAAGGAAAACTCAATGAAAATGCTGGAAAGTTTGCTGGCATGGACAGAATTGAAGCTAGAAAACCAATTGAAGAAGAACTTTCTCGCCTTGGCGTTTTAGTAAAAACGGAAACATATAAAAATAAAGTTGGGTGCTGCTGCCGTTGTGGAAGTATGACAGAGCCAAAAGTTTCGGAGCAATGGTGGGTGAAGATGAAAGAACTTGCAAAACCTGCTATTGAGGCTGTGAAAACTGGAGAACTAAAGTTTGTTCCGAAGAGATATGAAAAACAATATTTGAATTGGCTTGAAAACATTCAAGACTGGTGTATTTCTCGTCAACTCTGGCTTGGACACAGAATACCTGTTTTCACCTGTGAAGACTGTGGCTTTGTGGGCGCTTTTGAAGAAGATTTGAAGGTTTGCCCAAGATGTGGAAGTGCACATATCAGCCAAGACCCAGATGTTTTGGATACTTGGTTTAGTTCGGCACTTTGGCCATTTTCAACTCTTGGTTGGCCAAAACAGGATGAATATTATAAATATTTTTACCCTACAGACTGCCTTATAACCGCTTATGATATCATAACTTTCTGGGTTGTTCGTATGGTGTTTAGTGGACTTTATTTTACAAAACAACTTCCATTTAAAGAAGTTGTAATAAATGGTATTGTCAGAGATATTCATGGCAGAAAAATGTCTAAGAACCTTGGAAATGGAATTGATCCAATTGATGTAATCAATGAATATGGGGCAGACAGCCTTAGATTGAGTCTTGTAAACGGAACATCTATGGGCATGGATATTGGTTATTCAATGGACAAGGCGAAAGATAGCAAGATTTTCATCAACAAACTTTTCAATGCGAGCAAGTTTGTGATTCAAAATACACAAGACATAAAAATCAAACCAATCAAAGATTTTAAGCTTGATGAAAAAGACAAGTGGATTTTGTCTAAACTCCAAAATTTGATTAAATCAACATCTAAAAACATAGAAAAATATTCAATCGGTGTAGCTTCTGCAAATTTGATTGACTTTACTGTATCTGTTTTCTGTGATTGGTATATTGAAGTTTCAAAAATTGAGCTTTATGGAGACAATATTGAAAACAAAGAAAAAACACAAAATATTTTGCTTTATGTTTTGACAAATCTTTTGAAACTTTTCCACCCATATATTCCATTTGTCACAGAAGAAATTTATCAAAATCTTGCGGAACATGATGAAAGTATAATGATTTCTAGTTATCCAAAAGTTGATGAAAAACTTGTGTTTAAAGATTTGAAATTTGATATGATTATCAACATCATTAAGGCTATAAGGGCGATAAGAAGTCAGTATAACATTGCAGACAACAAAAAAATATCTATCAAAATTGTTCCACTTGCAGAAGAGAAGCTTTTGAAAGAAAATTTGACAGTCATTTCAAAACTTGCCGGTGGAAGCAGTATTGAACTTTTAAGGTCAGAACCAAAAGAAAAATGTGCTAAGACATCTGTTTCTATTTGTGATATCTATTTGCCTATGGGCGACCTTGTAGATGAAAAACAAGAAAAAGAAAGAAATGAAAAACAAATTGAAAGTTTGAAATTTGAAATTTCTAGAAGTGAAAAAATGCTTGCAAATGCGGGATTTGTGTCAAAGGCACCTGCAAGTCTTGTTGAAACAGAAAAACAAAAACTTGAAAAGAATAAGGAGTTTTTGAAGAAGCTTTTGGGAGAGTAAAAAAAAGACTCAAAATTTGAGTCTTTTTTTTGTGTGGTGCGGATGGAGAGGGTCGAACTCTCACTCTTTCGAACTTGCCCCTTAAACAAGCGCGTCTGCCATTCCGCCACATCCGCATGTTAAAATGACTCTGTCATTATAATACAAAAAGGTGTCAAAGTCAACCGATTTTGCAAAAATTTTTATTGCTCTTTTTGTGGCAAAGTTTTGATTTTTTGGCTATATAGTGTTATAATATATATATGTTCAAAAAGAGAAACCTTCTCAAGATGTTTTGCATGACAATTTTTGCCATGATTTTTTCTTTTGGTTTTTTTGGCGTAGAGAATTATGTCGCAAATGCAACCGAAATTGAAACCTATGAGTCGTTTGACAATTCTGTTTCAGAGATGGTTGGGGCATTTGATTATCACAATGATGTTGAAAGAATTGTGCTTGATGAAGACGAATTTTATGTTGAAGACAACGAAGTTTTTGTTTCTAGTCAAAGTGCAAAAAAGCTAGGCTTTAAGAGTGCGGACAAATTTTTGGCTTCGAGTTCGCTTGAAGGGGTTTCGGCGTCGCAGATTGATGACAAGCTTGTTTTGACAAGTGTGCCAGGAATTTCCAGACTTATTGTTGTGTCGCACAAAAAGCTTTCTTCTTGTGGTGCAATTTCAAAAGCTGAATATTCAGATTATCACATCTTTCAATATAAAAACCTTTCTGATGCGCAGAAAGCATATAACTATTATTCAAGTTTGGACTTTGTAGAGAGTGTTGAATTTGACCAAATAATTTCTGCAAATGATGTCATTGTTGAACCAGACGCGACTTCTTATAATTCTTGGGGCTGGCAGATGCCAAAAGACTTGTTGGGAGCAAATGAATATCTTGATGCTCTCTTGTCAAACTATTCGCAGAGTGAGCTTCAACAAATTGTTGTTGCAGTTTTGGACAGCGGTATAAACACTTCGCACCCACTTTTGCAAAACAGAATTGTTTATCAGTATGGCAAAGACTTTACGGGAGAGGCATCACAAACTGCGTATAAATTTGAAGACTATTATAAACACGGCTCGCATGTCAGCGGAACAATCGCAGAAATCACACTTGACAATGTTAAGATTTTGCCACTTAAAGTGTTGAACTCAAGCGGAAATGGCACCTTGACAATGATTGTTAATGCAGTTTTGTATGTCAATGAACTTGTAGAACATGGCACGCTGAACATTAAAGTTATGAATATGAGCCTTGGTGTTGAAGCCAGAAGCATGGATTATGCTGTAAGAGCAAACAGAGTTGCTTCTGTCAGCGACCTTGCGAATGCAATAAACAGGGCATATGATTTGGGTGTGGTGTCCGTTGTTTCGGCTGGAAACAACCACACAAACGCTTCAAGCTCTTCACCTGCAAATATTCCAAATGCGGTGACGATTTCGGCTTTAGATCCAATATACAACAATTATATAGAAAAGAAAGTTATTGGCGTAGAGTTTGCTCAAGCATATAGCAATTATGGCGATGTAATTGACTTTGCTGCACCTGGTACCAATATAAAAAGCAGTATGTCACGAAATTATTCGAAAACTGAGGATACTATGAGCGGTACTTCAATGGCTGCACCGCATGCTAGTGCTTGCTTTGCTCTTGTGCTTTCAAACCCTTATTATGCTGATTTTAGCTGTGACAACATTGTTCAACTTTTCAATGTTAGTGCGGTTGATTATGGTAATCCGGGAAAAGATATTTATTATGGCTATGGGCTTATAAACATTTCTGACATCGGAGTCATCAAAAGTGGAAGTGTTGAATTTAGTGTGTCTGAGTCTGTTCAGGAAAACCCTATTTCTGTGGCTCTTTCGTATAACAGCGACAACACTGTAAGAATTTATTATTCGCTTGATGAAACCATTGAGAGTATTGAACCTGTTGTGTCGACAAAGATAAAACTCTATTCTTCTCCAATCAACCTTTCACAAACCACAAAAATCACTTGTATGGCATTTGTTTATGACTCACATGATAATCTTATTAAGAAGAGTGCATTGTCAACAAAAACATATTATTTTGACAATTTGGACCTTGAATCGAGTTATACTTTTGAAGAATATTCTTATGGCCTTGTGCTTTCAAAATATTCGGGAGAACTTGTCACATTGAAAGTGCCCAAAACAGTGGGTACAAAAAATGTCGTTCAAATCAAGGGGATTGCCTTCAATAGTTCGTCTGTCAATGTGTTGTATCTTCCTGAATCAATAAGTTTGATTGATGAAAATGCTTTTAATGGAAATCAATCTTTGAAAGAGATATATCTGCAAAGCCCAAATGTTGAAATAGGCAAAAATGCGTTTAGAAATGCAAAAAAACTTGAGATTGTTGACATGCAAAAAGTTTCAAAAGTGGGTGATTTTGCTTTCGCATATTGTGAAAAATTGAGAAATATTTGTTTGAAAGATGTCACCACTATTGGCAAGCACTCTTTCTCTTATTCTGGTCTTAAAACAATTTTGCTTGGCAAAAACCTTGAGTCTCTTGGCGTGCAATATGGACTTGGATTGGAAACAGTGTATGGTTTTGAATCAACCAGTGCAGTGAATCTCCCTGGCACATTTGTAGATTTGACGCTTAGAACTTCTGCCCTTGATTTAAGAGAGGTTTTGGAAAGGGGACAGCACTATATTTTTGAAGCAGATGTTTTTGGCATTGAGCCGGTTGTTTCTGTCAAAGGCGTCACTGCTCTTTCATGTGAAGTTGAAGAAACGCAAGTAAGTGACTATCAAAGACACATAAGAGTTGATATAAACACTGCATCAATGCTTTTGTCAAATTATCAAATTTATTTGCAGATTTCGGACTATTATGAAACACCACAAAATTCTCAGGAGATTCAACTTGACATTGTGCCAGCAGGCACACAAAAATTTTCTTTTGACACAACAGAAGTTAGTGACAAGGTGAGCATCTATGTTGATGGAAACATGGTAGAAAATGGAGACGAAAAATACAAAAATGTCACATATACACTTGATTTTGTGGTCGATGAAGGCTATCAGATTGACCATATTTTGATAAATAATACAGCTTATTCGGGTGTGAGTGTTGTTTTGCCTTCGGTGAATAGTGACCTTGAAATTGAAGTCAGTGTAAGGGTGATAAATACATTTTCAATCACATTTGCTACAGATGAGCACGCGAAAGTTTTTGTTGCCGACGCTGAAGTTTCTGATATGATTGTTTCTCGTGGGCAAAATTTGACATTTAAAGTGGCTTTTGATGTGGGCTATGATGCAAACATCGTCACGCTAAATGGTCAAGAAATCTATTTGACAAGAGATAAAACATATACGCTTTTGAATATTTTAAATGATTTTGAAATTGAAATTGGAAGTGCGGAATCAATTTATACAGTCACTCTTTCAATTGGAAAGGGTGTGAATGCACTTTCATCAAATGGCAGAATTGAACAACTTTCTGATGATGAGAGCAAGACTTATGTTGTTGAAGTTGCCGAAGGCGACACAAAAACTTATATTATTTCAACACTTGATGGTTATCGAATTGAAAGTGTCTTTGTAAATGGACAAAAGAGAAGTTTCTTGAACAATGCTATCACACTTGAAAACATCTCAGACAACTATGATATTGTCGTTTCATTGGCGAAAAAAGAGACAAGAATATGGGAGAGCGATTCAATCATAGTCAAATATCTTCTTGTCTTTTTGGGGCTGTTTGTAGTGTTTGTTTTGGCAAAGATTTTGCTTGTAATTATCAGAAAAGAGAAAAATCAGACCGAAACAAAAATGTTTAGGAGATAAAAAAAGAGCAATTGTTTGCTCTTTTTTTGTTATTTTGAATAGATATATTCGTTTGTTTTTTCGCCCCTTTCAGCCTGTGGAATATATCTATTTTCTAATCCCTTGCCATAGTTGACCGCCTTTTCATATAAGTATGAGCTTAAGACATGAGAGTAATTGTGCATATTTAGTTGTTCAACATATTTTCTGCAAGGTTTATAATCTGTAAAAATTTTGAAAACCTTTATATCGTTTCCATTTTGGACAGAAAACTCAGAATGTGCATCTATAGGAACGATATATGGTGTGATGCTAAAATCAACATGATATTCAGCATCAATTCTTCCTTCTTTTGAATATTTTATGAATGATGACCTTAAATATGCTTTTGATACAAAAGTGGCAATCTCATCTTTTTGAATTGCACCATTTTGAGCGTATATTGCTCTTGCCACATAAACAACTGGGCGTCTATTTTCCATAAAAATTCTCCTGCGCATAATATAACATAGTTGAAAACAGATTGCAATAGCATATTTGAAAATTTTTAGAAGATTTCGTTTTAGATATTGATACTAAAAAACAAAAAATCGCAAAAGCGATTTTTATTTGACCAAGTCTTTTATTTTTTGATTTATGTCCAGTTCATTGTGGGCGACAACTCTTATTTCATCTCCATCTTTGTTTGGTATGGAAGGTGAAAACGCTTTGTCTGTGTCTGTTGCTCTTAACCTTAAAATTTTCTCTTTTTCTTCTTCAAAATCTAGTTTGTTTTTATCGTTCTTTTCTGTCTTTATGTCTTGTGCAGAAGTTTCAACTGCTGTTTCTGTTTGGTCTCTTGTCTCTTCAACTTGTGTTTTATTTTCAGGGGTTTCTTCTTGTTCAGAAATTTCGGGTTGATTTTCCGCGCCATCAATTTTGTGTATTATTTTTCCACCTGACACAATCAAAACTTCATAACCAGGGTAGTTTGCCATGTTTATGTTGTTTGAATTGAATCCATATCCAGTGGACCCACCAAATCCGGCACCATATCCGCCATAAAATCCGTTTCCATATCCAGCACCATATCCATATGTGGGTGCGAAACGATTATATCCATATCCAAAACCAGGATAACCCATATATCCGCCACCAATATTTCTCATGGTTGGGCCATAGGTGTCAATATTTCTTTTCAAGAAAACATGTTCTTTTGTTTCGTCATTTGAAACGGTGGTTTCTTCTTTTTCTCGTTCGTTAGTTTGGCAATTTTCACATTCACAAACAATATTTTCAAGTGAGTTTAGGGCGTTTATTATGTTTTGATAATATGCTAGCCTTGCATTTGAATTGTTTGAGAGCAAAGTGAGTTTTGCGTTTATTTTTTCTTGATTTTTTTCTGCGTTTTTCTTCAAACCTGCTATTGATTTGAGTGAAGATTCATATTCGTTTTTTGAATAAGAAATCGTGTTTGTGTATTTTGCAAGATTTGATGAAAGCTCGTTGATTGCAGAAGTTTGAGCCCTTGAATATTTTTTGTTTTTGGAAAGATTTGACTTTATGCGGCTTGTTTGAGCAAGAATGTCAGACTTGTACAATTCTTCGCTTGAAAGCATGTCCTTTGAAAAGTCAATGTTTTCTTTTATGCCGGTTGCTGAAATTTTTTCAAGTGTTTCGCTTGAAAGTGAAATGTCAGATGGATTTGCTCTTTGAACACTTGAAATTGTGTTTGCTGTTGAGTCAAGTTGGTTTGAAAGTTTGTTTAAAGTGGCATCAGTCTTGTTTGTTCCGCATGCTGCGAGCACAAAAACCATTGAAGAAAGTCCAATGCCCAACCATATTTTTTTCATAATACCTCCATTTTTGTTTAAGGTGTGAAAAAACTTTGGTTTTATACGCAAAAAAAGTTTAAAAAAGCTTTTTATGTCAAAAAAAAATATTGAGGTGAAGAGTGGAGGATAAAAAACGAAACGAGCAATACAACAATTACGTCAAAGCAAAAATCCCTAAAACACATGCTTGGCCAACTCTTTTTAGGTCATTTTGGGTGGGCGGTGTGATTTGTTTGATTGGGCAAGGTATAAATGATTTAATTTTGTTTGCTTTTCCATCTGTTTCACAACAATCTGCTTGGGCGTATACGCTGATTATTTTGATTGGTGTGGCGTCATTTCTCACCGGGATTGGGGTTTATGACCAAATAGGCAAATATGCCGGCGGTGGCTCGATAGTGCCAATTACAGGCTTTTCAAACTCTATTGCAAGTCCTTCAATTGAATTTAAAAGCGAAGGCATCATTTATGGAATCTGTGTGAAAATGTTTTCTATTGCAGGCCCTGTGATTGTTTTTGGGGTGAGTTCTAGCATTGTGGTGGGGCTGATTTATTGGATAATTTCACTATTTTAGAATTGGGGGAAAGATGAAGATAAACAAAAAGCGTGCACAGACAATTGTTTTGAAAAACAAACCAAAAATCATAGGGTCTTATTCAATTGTTGGACCGAAAGAAGGACAAGGAAATTTTTCTGAATATTTTGACTATGTTATGAAAAACGACCATTTTGGCGAAAACACATTTGAAAAAGCAGAAAGAAAAATGATTGAGACTGCAATAACAGGCGTAATTGAGAACGCAAAACTTCTGCCAAGAGATATAGATGCTATGGTTGCGGGCGATTTATTGAACCAAATTATTAGTTCGTCTTATGCCGCTCGCGCGTTTGAATTTCCTTTTTTGGGTGTATATGGTGCATGTTCGACAATGGCCGAAAGCATGGCCGTTGCGGCAGTTTTGGTCGATGGCGGTTTTTGTGAAAATGTGGTGTGTTGCACAGGCTCTCACTTTTCCACCGCTGAAAGGCAATATAGATTTCCACTCGAACTTGGAAACCAGCGCCCACCAACTTCTCAATGGACAATTACCGGTGCGGGAAGTTGTGTTTTGTCGCTTCAAGGCGATGGGCCAAAGGTGACAAGTGTGACATTTGGAAAAGTTGTCGATTGGGGTGTAAATGATGTAAACAACATGGGTGCAGCGATGGCGCCAGCTGCGAGAGATACTCTTTTGGCACACTTTAAAAATTCAAACACAACGCCAGATGACTATGATTTGATTGTGACGGGAGATTTGGGGAAACTTGGGAGCGAGATTTTGATTGACCTTATGGAAGACGAGGGAATAAAACTTGGCGTAAGTTATTGTGATTGTGGTCAAATGTATTTTAAGCACAACCAAAACACTTTTTGTGGGGGTTCGGGAGCGGGCTGCTGTGCAACGATTTTCAATTCTTATATAATAAAAAAACTCAGGGAAGGACTCTATAAAAAGATTTTGTTTTTGCCGACAGGTGCGCTTCTTTCTACGACGACGAGTCAACAAGGTGACACAATTCCTGGAGTTTGTCATGCTATTGTTGTTGAAGCATAAGTGAGGTTTTATGGAAGTTTTTATGGGATTCTTGTGGGCATTCTTGATTGGTGGGTTTGTATGTATGGTGGGAGAAATTTTGATCATAACAACAAACATCACATCTGCAAGAATTTTGGTGACATTTGAGCTTTTGGGTGTTGTTCTTGAAGCGGTTGGGCTTTTTGGGTATATCTCTGATTTTGCGGGTGCGGGAATAAATGTGCCCATTATTGGCTTTGGCGCTTCTCTTGCAAGGGGAGCAATAGGTGCTGTCAAAACTTATGGGCCTTTGGGCATTTTTGTGGGTGGGCTTGCTGCGACCGCAGGGGGAATTGCCGCTGCGGTTGGTTTTGCTTTTCTCTTTTCTTTGATATTTAGCTCACATACAAAAAAATAGATATTGTTTATAATTTTGCATACTACACCAAATATTGTGGTGGTATGCAATTTTTATAATAAATTCTTTGCAAAAATTTTTGTTTTGCCTCATATATATTTTTAAGTGAAAAAGTTTTGCAAATACAAATCGAAATCTAAAAAGAAGAAAAAATTTTTGTGTTTTCTTATTGTTTTTTTGTCTTGTTTTTCTCTTTTGGTTTGTTATGTGAATTTTGTCGTCAATCCTATTATTGTTGAGGCGACACGGCAGACGATTTATTCTCTTTCAACAACGGCGGTGAGTGATGCTGTTTATGATGTCTTGGATGAAGAACATATCACTTATTCTGACCTTATTGAGATTGAGCATGATGTTGATGGAAATATATCGTTTATCACATTGCAGACAGTCAGATTGAATCAGATTGCTCGAAAGTTTTATCAAGTGGCACAGGTTTATTTGGACAAAATGGGAGAAAATGGGCTGGATGTGCCTTTGGGTGCTTTCTCTGGCTTGCCTTGGCTTGTTGGTGTTGGACCTAAAGTGAATATTAAACTTGTTTCTATCGGTGCCATGACTTCAACATTTGAAAGCACTTTTCGTCAGGCGGGAATGAATCAAACAAACCACTCGCTTTTTATAAAGCTTCACGCAAGCGTAAGCTTGGTTTTGCCAGCATTTTCGGGCGTTGTTGAAAGTGAAACAGAGATGCTTGTTGCTGAAAGCGTGATTGTCGGAAAGATTCCAAATGTTTATCTGACGGGTGGAAATTTTTTGAATTTTGTTCCAAACTAGAAATTTTTTGTAAATTGTTTTTGTTTTTTTTGGTTTTGATGTATAATTTTTTTATGGTAAAGAAAAAGGAAATTTCAGAAAAAGATATCGTTGACAAAGTGAAAAAAACAAATTCAATGCGTTTTTTGTCTGCGTTCAACAATATTGATTTTACGATAAAAACAAGATATAATTTCAATCGAAGCACAGGTTTTTCTGAAGCGGTAAGAAGGGCTGTTGCCTTCAATTTTGTTGTGCGAAAATATGAAGACGATTTGATAAGTTTTGGCCGACTTAGAAATGCTATCATTCATGACAATGGAGAGACAATTATTGCTGAGCCAAACATTGATGTCGTTGAAAAAATCGAAAAAATCGAAAGACTTTTGACAGCACCACCAAAGGCGCTTGATGTTGTTGCAAGAAGAGATGTTTTGACCGTAAGCAGTGACAAATCTATGAGAGAAGTGATAAAGCTTATTGCTTCTTCACACTATTCAAACTTGCCAGTTTTTAACAAAGAAAATGAAATAATCGGCATTGCAAATGGGCAAAAAATCTTAGACTCTTTTGGAAAATATTTGATTGCTGGCGGAAAGGCTGACAGCTTTTTGGATGCAGTAAAAATTGAAGACATGCTTTCAAAAATTGAAAGCTCTGATTATTATGCTTTTGCAAACAAAGACATCACAGTTGAACAAGCGTTGTCACTCTTCCATCAAAATTCAAAACTTTTGGCAATTTTGGTCACTGAAAATGGTGGAGCGAGAGAAAAGCCTTTGGGAATTATGACGGGCGGAGATGTTCTTAAAATGAACAAAATTTTAGAGAAATTTTAAAACTTGCTTTTTAGCAAGTTTTTTTATTATTTTTGTTGACATTAAAAAGACAAAAAGATATAATCTTTTTTGTAAAAACATTTGAGAAAAGACACGGTTTTGTGATGATTGATTTTCAGAGAGTTGTCGTTTGGTGAAAGACAACATTCAAAGCACAAAATTATCCCTTTTCGAGTTGCAATGCAGAAAAGTTAGTAAGCGTTGACGGGTATTCCCGTGATAGAAGAAGTGAGTGTTTGCTCGTGAGATTACAAGTGGTTTAAAAACTCTTTGCAGGAGTCTTGTATTCTTGTAAAGAGTTTTTTTTGGAGGTTTTATGAAAAAAGAAAAAACAATGCCCGATTTTGTGGAGATGGAACATGACATCTTGAAGTTTTGGAAAGACAACAATTGTTTTGAAAAATTGAGAAGTCAAAATGCGGGACATGAGAGATTTAAGTTTTTGGACGGCCCAGCAACTGCAAACAACCGTCTTGGCATACACCATTTTTGGGGCAGAACTATAAAGGACTCAACAATTCGTTATAATGCGCTCAAGGGGAGAGATTGCCAATATCAAAATGGCTTTGATGCACAGGGACTTTGGGTAGAAGTCAATGTTGAAAAAGAACTTGGCTTAAACGGAAAGCCAGAGATTGAAAAATATGGCATTGACAAATTCACAAACAAGTGTATGGAAAGAGTCAGATATTTCGGAAACGAAATGACAAACCAATCTATTCGTATGGGGCAGTGGATGGACTGGGACAACAGCTATTATACAAACACGGATGAAAACATCACATCTATCTGGCACTTTTTGAAAAAGTGCGATGAAAAAGGCTGGATTGTCAAGAAAAACAGACCTATGGCTTGGTGTCCACGCTGTGGCACAAGTCTTTCTGAGCATGAAATGAGCTCGTCATATCATGAAGTTGAACACACTGCACTTTTCATCAAACTTCCTGTGAAAGGAAAAGATTTCAAGATGATCGCTTGGACAACAACACCTTGGACTCTTGCTGCAAATGTTGCTCTTGCCGTAAACCCTGATTTTGAATATGTAAAAGTAAATTTTGAAGGCGAAAATATTGTTTTGGGCAAAGACAGACTCTCCGTTTTGAAACAAAAAGATATAGAAATCTTGGAAACATTCAAGGGGAGTGATCTTGTAGGGCTTGAATATGAAACATGTTTTCCAGAACTTAAAGAACAAAACTTTGCACACAAGATTGTCGCTTGGGACGAAGTTGACAATGCGGAAGGCTCTTGTGTAGTTCATATTGCACCTGGTTGTGGAGCAGAAGACTTTGAACTTGGAAAAACGCTTTCTCTTCCCGAGATTTGTCCAATCAATGAACAGGGCGTCATGCTTGAATCAACAGGATTTTTGGCAGGAAAGAAGACAACTGATGTTGTTGAAATGGTTGTTGACCGCTTAAAAGCCGACAATAAACTTTTGTACGCTCACAAATACAAACATAGTTATCCTTTCTGCTGGAGATGTAAGACTGACCTTGTCTACAAACTGATTTCAGCGTGGTTTATCAAAATGGATGAGATCAGACATCTTGCACTCAAAGCGATCGAAGATGTTGAGTTTAAGCCAGCTTATGCAAAAAAGCGTATGGCTGACTGGCTTCAAAACATGGGCGACTGGAATATTTCAAGAAGTCGTTTCTATGGGCTTCCACTTCCATTTTATGTTTGTGAAAAGTGCGGAAAGGTTCATGTGATTGGTTCGCTTAAAGAACTTAAAGAAAAAGCAGTTGATCCTAGTGTAGTTGATCACTTGCCAAACATTCACAGACCTTGGATTGATGATGTAAAAATCAAATGTGATTGTGGTGCGAAAGTTTCAAGAATAACCGAAGTGGGAGATGTTTGGCTTGACGCGGGCATTACTCCATTTTCAACAAAGAAGTATTTCTCTGACAAAAAATATTTTGAAGAGAATTTCCCAAATGATTATGTTTGTGAAATGATAGAACAAATCAAGCTTTGGTTCTATTCGCTTCTTGTTATGAGTGTTGTTTTGACAGGAAAGGCGCCATATAAAAAACTCGTCACATATCAATATGTGAGAGATGAAAATGGTGGAGAATTTCACAAGAGTGGTGGAAATTCACTCGAAGCAGATATTGTTGCTGACAAAGTCGGTGCAGATGTTGTAAGATATCTTTTCTCGTCTTCAAGCCCAACAAATGATATGAGATTTGGCTTTGGACTTACGGATGAAACAAGAAGAAAACTCTTGGCATTCTGGAATATTTATACTTTCTTCAACACATATGCTTGTTTGGACAACCCAGATATAGCACACTTTATTCCAAAACTTGAAGATTTGTCTGTGACTGACAAGTGGCTGATAGAGAGCATAAACAAATTTATTGAAGAGAGCGATTTAAATTATGCCGATGACAAAAACTTTGTTGTGGTAAAAGATTTTGAGAAACTTGTTGATGATATTTCAAACTTCTATATTCGAACAAACAGAAAGAGATTTTGGAAGAGCGAAAACAAAAATGACCAAATGACTGCATATTGGTGTCTGTATTATGCAATCAAGTCTATCGTGAGAATTATGAGCCCAATTACACCATTTTTGACAGAACACATCTGGCAGAATATGGTCAGAGAAATTGAAAAGGATGAAGCTGAGTGCATTATGTGCAGCGGTTATCCAAAACAAATCTATTCAAAGAGATTTAAAGAGATTTTGCAAGAAGCTGAAGTGGCAAGAAATATCATGTCAACAGCACAAAGACTTCGAAACGAAAACCAAATCAAAGTTAAACAACCACTTTCAAAAATGTATGTTGCTGGCGAAAATGCATTGAAAGTTATTGAAGACTTTGGAGATATTATCAAAGAAGAACTAAACATCAAAGAACTTGAAAAAGTTGACGATGATTCGAAGTTTAATGATGAGTATCTTTCAGTAAACTTCAAAGCTGCTGGAGCAGTGCTCAAGGGAGATGTTCAAAAGCTTAAAACGGCTCTTTCAAATCTTTCTGAAGAAGAAGTTGAAAAAGCGGTAAATGGATACCACAACGGAAAAGTGGATGTTGGAGAATTTAAGGGGCTTGACAGCAGTCTTTTCAATCTTGAGAAAAAACCTAAGGGTGAGTTTGTCATTGCTCACGAAAACGGAAATACTGTTGTGCTTGATATCACTTTAAATGAAGATTTGATTTTGGAAGGACTTTATCGTGAGTTTGTTAGAGGTCTTCAAGTTTTGAGAAAAGAAGCAGATTTTGCAATTGACGACAGGCTCTATGCTTATTTTGAAACAGCAGATGAAACTCTTGCGACTATGCTTTATCAATATATGGACAAAATCAAACAAGAAGTTTTGATTGTCAGAGCTGTTGAAAAAATTGATAAACCAAGTGCAGAAAAGAATATTGAAGTCGGTGATGGATTTATTATCGCAAAATTTATCAAAGCGGAGTAAAAATGAGAATAGCAGATGAGTGGAAAGATTTTCAGGTTTTGGCCACAGGTGATGGTGAAAAACTTGAATCGTGGGCTGGCATAACTCTTCTTCGACCAGATCCACAGGTGATTTGGCACAAGAAGAAAAAGTTGACGGCGGATGCGGTTTATGAAAGAAAAGAAGGGGGCGGTTTTTGGCACTTCAATCGTCAAATCCCTGAGCAATGGACCATTTCTTTAAACGACATGAAGTTTATCGTAAAGCCCATGGGTTTTAAGCATACGGGGATTTTTCCGGAGCAAGCCACAAACTGGTCACTTATGGCAGACCTTGTCAAAAAGTCAAAAAGAGAAATAAAGGTCTTGAATCTTTTCGCTTATACTGGTTGCGCTTCAATTGCTCTTTCAAAAGCAGGAGCAATTGTCACGCATGTTGATGCCAGCAAGGGGATGGTTGAGCGCGCAAAAGAAAATGCGAAACTCAACAACATTTCAAACATAAGATTTATTGTTGATGACTGCCAGAAGTTTATTGAAAGAGAAATAAGACGCAAAAATTTTTATGATGCAATTATCATGGACCCACCAAGTTATGGAAGGGGACCAAGCGGTGAAATGTGGAAGCTTGAAGACAATCTCTGTGATTTTGTCGAACTTTGCAAAAATGTTTTGTCAGACAAGCCACTTTTTGTTTTGATAAACTCTTATACGACCGGACTTCAACCAACTGTGATTGCAAACATCCTGAAGAGTGTTTTTGGAAGCGAAAATGTCCAGGCAGATGAGATTGGATTGCCAACAAAAGAAGATGGCATTGTTTTGCCTTGTGGGGCAACTGGAGTGAAAATATGGAAAAATTGAATGTTTTGTATGAAGACAACCAAATTGTTGTTGTTATAAAGCCACAAAATGTGCCAACGATGCCAGATGAGAGCAAAGATGAAGATATGCTTTCACTCGTAAAAAGATATGTTAAGGAAAAATACAACAAAGAAGGGGAGGCTTTCATTGGGCTTGTCCATCGTCTTGACAGACCTACGGGCGGTGTTATGGTCTTTGCCAGAAATTCAAAGTCCGCAAAGCGTCTTTGTGAGCAGTTCGCAGGGCACGACAAGGTCGAAAAGACTTATTACGCTGTGGTAAAAGGCACAACAAACTTTAAAAATCAAAAACTTGTGAATTATCTCAAAAAAGATGAGAAAGAAAATATCGTAAAAATTGTTCCTATGAGTGAAAGTGGAGCAAAAAAGGCCGAACTCGTTTATTCTGCTCTCGAAGACGATGGAAAAAACACATTGGTTGAAGTCAAAATTTTGACGGGCCGAAGCCATCAAATAAGGGTTCAAATGGCGAATGCAGGATTTCCACTTGTTGGAGATGTAAAATACGGCAAAGAGAAAGGTTTGACATCAAATCTCGGCCTTTGGGCTGGAAAACTTTCTTTTGTGCATCCGGTTTCAAAAGAAAAGTTGGTTTTTATTGCATGCCCAGATACAACCAAATCGCCATGGAAAAATTTTCATGTTGAAAAATATTTGACAAGATAGGTGATTATGAAAAAAAGAAGTGAAATCGAAGAAAAATATAAGTGGGATCTAACAAAATATTGCAAAAGCGAAGCTGATTTTTTTGTTAGACTTGAAAATTTGGAGAAGAAATTTGACAATTTGGCAAAATTTTCAGGAAAGCTTTCTGACGATAAAAGCCTTTTGGAATGTCTCCAATTTGATAGCGAGATTTCAAAAGAGTTTGAAGCTTTGGCGGTTTACGGCGAACTCTGTGAAAGCACAGATGTGACAAATCAAAAAGCAAATGAGATGTGTGAAAAAATTTCGCTTGTTGGTGCAAATTACAACAAGGTTTCTACACTTATATCGACCGAGATTGACAAATTTTCAACCAATAGACTAAAAAATCTTATTCAAAATGCCAAGTTTAAAGACTTTTCTCGCATGTTTGAGAAGGTTTTGCGAGCAAAGAAACACACACTTTCAAAGAAAGAAGAGCTTCTTTTATCAAACATTTCTGAAGTTATGGGAGAATCATCAAATGTTTTTGACAAATTTTCAAATGGAGATTTGAAGTTTGATGATATCAAAGATGAAAAAGGAAAATCTCATCCGCTTTCTCCGGCATTGTATGGATTTTATATAAAGGGAAAAGATCGTACTCTTAGAAAAAATGCAAGAGAAGAGCTTCTGAAAAAATATAAACAATTTGCGCATACGATTTCAGTCAATTATATAGCAAATGTCAAAGAGGACTGTGTGCTTGCAAAGATAAGAAAATTTGACTCTGCACTTTCCGCATCAATATTTGCCGAAGAGGCAAGCGAGAAGGTTTATAAAAAACTTATTGAAATTGTAAGACAAAATTTGGATATTCCGCAAAAATATCTTTCACTTAAACGAAAGACACTTGGTTTTGACAAACTTTTCTCGTATGATGTTTTTGCACCTGCCGGAAAGATTGATAGAAAATTCACATATGATGAAGCGATTGAAGTGATTAAGTCGGCTGTCGCTCCACTGGGAGAAGATTATGTGAAACTCATTCAAAAAGCCAAAGATGAGAGATGGATTGATGTTTATCCAAACGAAAACAAGTGTGATGGCGCCTTCTCGACAGATGCTTATATGGCAAATCCTGTTGTTTTGACAAATTTTAATGGTACAATTCAAGATGTTTTTGACCTTGCACATGAGCTTGGCCATGCAATTCATTCATATTTTTCAAGTCAAAACCAACCATTTGAACTTTCACACTATGTGATTTATGTTGCTGAAGTAGCAAGCCAGACAAATGAGATGTTGTTGTTTAGATACTTCTTGAAAAACGCAAAATCCACACAAGAAAAATTGTATTTTTATGAAACCTTCTTCAATCTTGTTTATGGTGCAATTTTCAGGCAGGTGATGTTTGCAGAATTCGAACAGTTTTCTCATGAGACTTATGAAAAACAGATTCCGCTTACAAAAGAACTTTTGTGCGAGAAATTTGCCGCTTTGTCGCAGGAGTATGATGGAAAAGAAGTGCAAAAAGACGAACTTTCTCAGTATGCTTGGATGAGAATTCATCACTTCTATCGAGCATTTTATGTCTATAAATATGCAATTGGCTTGATATGTGCAATAAAACTCTCTTCACAGCTTTGTGATGACAAAAACTTTAAAAATATTTATAAAAAATTCCTTTCGGCTGGTTCTACAAAAGACCCTATTTCAATACTGAAAGACGCTACTTGTGATTTAACCAAAGACAAGATTTATGAAGATGCTTTTTCTGTTTGTAGAGAGATTTTGAAAGACTGGGACAAGGAATTGAAAAGTGTATAAATATTCATGTCTAAGCATAAAAATACAAAACGAGGTGGGTTATGAAGATATCATCAAAGGGTAGATATGCAGTGAGAATTTTGATTGATATTGCAACTTCAGATAAAGAATATGTAAGCATTTCTGAAATTTCTGAAAGACAAGGAATATCAATCAAATATTTGGAAAAAATAATGAACATTTTGGTAAAAGGAAAGTTGGTTGAAAGCCTTATGGGGCAGAAAGGTGGGTACAAACTTTCAAAATCACCAAAGAAATATTCTGTTGCTGAAATATTTGCATTGACTGGCGATGCTCCAGTGCTTGCACCTTGTCAAATTTCGCCAAACAAATGTCCGAAAATAAAAAATTGCACTACAATTGGCTATTGGGAATATCTTCAAAAATTGATATATGACAACTTTGAAAAGATATCTTTGCAAGATATTATTGACAAAAATTATTAAATATGTTGACAACAACATATTTTATTTTTATAATGATATCATACCTTTTTGGTAGGAGATGTTTATGATTTATTTAGATAATGCAGGCACTACGAAAGTTTCTGAAAGAGTATTGAATTCAATGCTTCCTTTTTTCGACCAAATTTATGGAAATGCAAGTTCGCTCCACGAGATGGGACAAATTGCGAAAGAACATTTAGAAAAAGCACGAGAAAAGGTTGGAGAACTTATTGGGGCAAATGCTAATGAAATTTTCTTTAGTTCGGGTGGCTCAGAAAGTGACAATTGGGCGATAGAAAGCGCATGTAAATTTGGTCAACTGAAGGGCAAAAAACACATTGTCACAACCGCTTTTGAGCATCATGCAATATTAGAGAAGTTGAAAGAGAAAGAAAAAGAAGGTTTTTCAGTCACTTATCTTCCGGTTTATGAAAACGGAATTGTAAAGGTAGAAGATGTAAGAAATGCAATTAGAGATGATACCTGTCTTGTGACAATTATGTATGCAAACAATGAAATTGGCACAATTCAACCTATTGCACAAATAGGAGAAGTGTGCAAAGAAACTGGAGTGATTTTTCACACTGATGCAGTTCAGGCAGCTGGGCATGTGAACATTGATGTAAAAGCGCAAAATATTGACATGTTGTCAATTTCGGGCCATAAATTTCATGGTCCAAAGGGCATTGGTGTTTTATATTGCAGAAAGGGTATTCCGCTTTTTAGTTTTATCAAAGGTGGTTCGCAAGAGAAAAATAGGCGTGCCGGAACAGAAAACTTGGCAGGTATTGTTGGTTTAAGTGTCGCGCTTGAAGATGCTATAAGCGAGATGGAAGTTGTGTCAGAAAGAGAAACAAAATTGAGAAACAAACTTTTTAATGAGCTTTCAAAAATTTCTCATTCAAAGATAAATGGTGACGCTCTAAATAGGCTTTCAAACAATTTTAATATGAGTTTTGAAGGAATTGAAGGAGAAAGTTTAATTTTGCATTTAAGCGACAAAGGTATATGTGCATCTTCGGGGTCTGCATGCACGAGTGGTTCGCTTGACCCGAGTCATGTTTTGCTTGCTATAGGACTTCCACATGAAATTGCACATGGGTCTTTGCGATTGACCCTTTCAAAATATACAACTGAAGACGAGATTGATAAGACAATAAAGGCAGTTGAAGAAGTTGTGAGTTATTTGAGAAAAATGAGCCCTGTTTGGGACAAACTTGAAAAAGGAGAAATAAAGCATGTTATATAGTGAAAAAGTTATGGATCATTTTAGAAATCCGAGAAATGTTGGTGAGATTGAAAATGCCGACGGCATTGGTGAAGTCGGAAATGCTAAATGTGGCGATATAATGCGGATGTATATAAAGGTCAAAGACAACATAATCACCGATGTAAAATTTATGACTTTCGGGTGTGGAAGTGCGATTGCAACAAGTTCTATGGCTACAGAAATGATAAAAGGTAAATCAATAGACCAAGCACTCGAACTTTCAAACAAAGCGGTTGTTGAAGCATTGGGTGGACTTCCTGAGCACAAAATCCATTGTTCGGTTTTGGCGGAAGAGGCTGTAAAAGCGGCAGTGAAAGACTATTATGACAAAAATGGCATAAAATATGATTGTGACAAATATGCACCGGGTGTTTGTCCATGTTTGCATGAATAAAAAATGCACAGATAATGTGCTTTTTTTTA
>Ga0265301_10001302_pt1 | contig 33383 bp, 25 predicted proteins | sample AusTroGonzalo_MG_2_FD_193488 | JGI IMG/M metagenome (GOLD analysis project Ga0265301, IMG submission 193488) | Bovine rumen microbial communities from tropical cattle in Woodstock, Queensland, Australia - Gonzalo_04 | ecosystem: Host-associated > Mammals > Digestive system > Stomach > Rumen ... | reverse complement strand
CATCACCACCGACGTGTGCAACGAGTACTACGAGGTGGGTCAGGAGAAGATCATGGAGCTGCTGAACGACGATGTGATGGCTGCCGTAGCTCACATCGAGAAGCTGATGAACTCCAAGTTCGGCGATGCTCAGAACCCGCTGCTCGTCAGCGTACGTTCCGGCGCCCGCGCTTCCATGCCCGGTATGATGGACACCATCCTCAACCTGGGTCTGAACGACGAGGTGGCTGAGGGCATGGCCAAGAAAACCAACAACCCCCACTTCGTGTATGACAGCTACCGTCGCTTCGTGCAGATGTACGGCGACGTAGTGCTCGAACTCAAGCCCGCCAACAAGACCGATATCGACCCGTTCGAGGAAATCATCGAAAAAGTTAAGGCCGAGCGTGGCATCAAGCTTGACAAGGACCTGAGCGTCGATGAGCTGAAGAAGCTCGTGAAACTGTTCAAGGCTGCCATCAAGGAGCGCACTGGCAAGGACTTCCCTAACGATCCCATCGAGCAGCTCTGGGGCGCTATCTGCGCCGTGTTCCGCAGCTGGATGAACGAGCGCGCTATCCTGTATCGTAAGATGGAAGGAATTCCCGACGAGTGGGGTACGGCTGTCAGCGTGATGGCTATGGTGTTCGGTAACATGGGTGAGACCTCTGCAACGGGTGTCTGCTTCAGCCGCGACGCCGCCAACGGTGAGAACCTGTTCAATGGTGAGTACCTCGTTAACGCACAGGGCGAAGACGTGGTTGCTGGTATCCGCACACCGCAGCAGATTACGAAGATCGGTTCACAGCGTTGGGCTGAGCGCGCTGGCATCAGTGAGGCTGAGCGTGCTGCTAAGTACCCCTCTATGGAAGAGGCTATGCCTGAGATCTACAAGGAACTCGATGGTATCCAGAACAAACTTGAGGAGCACTACCACGATATGCAGGACATGGAGTTCACCGTACAGGAGGGCAAGCTGTGGTTCCTGCAGACCCGTAACGGTAAGCGCACTGGTGCTGCCATGGTGAAGATTGCCATCGACCTGCTCCACGAGGGCAAGATCGACGAGAAGACGGCCATCATGCGTTGCGAGCCCCAGAAGCTCGACGAGCTCCTGCACCCCGTCTTTGACAAGAAGGCGCTCGCCGCAGCCAAAGTGATTGCTCAGGGTCTGCCCGCATCTCCCGGCGCAGGCTGTGGTCAGATCGTGTTCTTCGCTGATGACGCTCAGGCTTGGCACGCTGATGGTCACAAGGTGGTCCTCGTCCGTATCGAGACCAGCCCCGAAGACCTCGCAGGTATGAGCGCTGCAGAAGGTATCCTCACCGCACGCGGCGGTATGACCTCTCACGCTGCCGTTGTGGCTCGTGGTATGGGTAAGTGCTGCGTCTCTGGCGTAGGTGCCCTCAATGTTGACTACAAGGCTAAGACCGTGGAGATCGACGGCGTTGTCTATAAGGAAGGCGACTACATCTCCATCAACGGTACCACCGGTCAGGTGTATGCCGGCGAAGTTCCCACAAAGGCTGCTGAGCTCAGCGGCGACTTCAAGGAACTCATGGATCTCTGCGACAAGTACACCAAACTGCAGGTTCGCACCAATGCCGACACTCCCCACGATGCTCAGGTGGCTCGTGAGTTCGGTGCCAAGGGTATCGGTCTGACCCGTACAGAGCATATGTTCTTTGATGACCAGAAGATTATCGCTATGCGTCAGATGATTCTCGCTGACAACGCAGAAGGTCGCGAGAAGGCTCTGGCTAAGCTCCTCCCCTATCAGAAGGCTGACTTCAAGGGCATCCTGAAGGCTATGAATGGCCTGCCTGTGAACATCCGTCTGCTCGATCCTCCTCTCCATGAGTTCGTGCCCCACGATCTCGCCGGTCAGGAGACCATGGCCAAGGAGATGGGCGTCAGCCTCGAGACCATCCAGCGCCGTGTAGCTTCTCTCGCCGAGAACAACCCAATGCTCGGTCACCGCGGTTGCCGTCTGGGCATCACCTTCCCCGAGATCACCGCTATGCAGACCCGCGCGATCCTCAGCGCCGCTTGCGAGCTGAAGAAGGAAGGCTTCGATCCCAAACCCGAAATCATGGTGCCCCTCATCGGTATCCTCTATGAGCTCAAGCAGCAGAAGGCAATCATCCAGAAGGTGGCCGCAGAGGTCTTCGAGGAGTATGGCGTAAAGGTTGAATTCGAGATCGGTACAATGATTGAGATTCCTCGTGCTGCCCTCACTGCCGACCGCATCGCCACCGAGGCTGAGTACTTCTCCTTCGGTACCAACGATCTCACGCAGATGACCTTCGGTTACAGCCGTGATGACATCGCCAGCTTCCTGCCCGCATATCTCGACAAGAAGATTCTGAAGGTTGACCCCTTCCAGGTTCTCGACCAGAATGGCGTCGGCCAGCTCGTGAAGATGGCAGTCGAGAAGGGTCGCGACGTACGTCCTACACTCCGCTGCGGTATCTGTGGCGAGCACGGTGGCGAACCCAGCTCCGTGAAGTTCTGCGCTAAGATTGGTCTGAACTACGCCAGCTGCTCACCCTTCCGCGTGCCCATCGCACGTCTTGCTGCCGCACAGGCTGCTGTCGAAGGATAAGCGTAACATCAACACATTAACAAGTCGGGAGTGGCCGTATGGTCACTCCCGATGCTTTATTTGTAGTGATAATGTTTGCGGCGTTGAAGGTAGGTGAAGTCGGATTGATGTCGATAGGCTTCTTGTTCAAAGCGGATATGGCTGTAAGCCTCTAAGGAATCACGGTACTTCACGAGCAGCACCAGCCACTCCACAACATACCAGATGAAGAAGGGGATATAAAGCAGTTCCCTCTGCTGGGCGATGTGTATCATCTCATGATTGAGTTCCGTCTTACTCAGCTTTCTGACAGAAAAAATGAGTCCACACAAGCAGATGGCAATGAAATCTTTGCCCATCGGATGACGCTTTATCAAAAATACCTTATACCACATTTCTAACCCGAACGATAACCTTAACGTTAACCTTGACCATTACCCCTTTATTTCTTCCAATTCCAGCCAGCGCATTTCAGCGGCATCGAGTTCTTCTTGCAGGACGGGGAGGCGTTTGCTCTTCTCGGTAAGGTCTGCCACCGAAAGGGTACCGCTGCAGAGAGCCGTCTCGAGTTCCGTCTTCTCAGCCTCTAAAGCAGCGATGGTGACCTCCAAGGCTTCGAGCTCCTTGCGTTCCTTGTAGGTTAGGCGACGCGGGGCCTCACCCCCGTCCCCTCTCCGAGTGGAGAGGGGTGTAGTTTGTTTTTGAGAAGCAGCCTTCCCGCCTGGATCAGAATTGCGACCACTCCCCTCGCACTTTGGAGAGGGGTTGGGGGTGAGGCTTTCCCTATACTGCGTATAATTCCCTGGGAAATCTTTGATGACGCCATCACCTTTGAAGACGAGGAGGTGGTCAACGACTTTGTCCATGAAGTAGCGGTCATGGCTGACAACAATGACGCATCCCTTGAAATTCTTCAGGTAGTCTTCGAGGATGTTTAGCGTGACAATATCCAAGTCGTTCGTGGGCTCGTCGAGGATGAGGAAGTTGGGGTTCTGCATTAACACGGTGCAGAGGTAAAGGCGTCGTCGCTCGCCCCCGGACAGCTTATAGATATAGTTTTGTTGTTGCAGGGGTGTGAAGAGGAAGTGCTGCAGGAATTGCATTGCTGTCAAATGTCGCCCGCCTCCCAAGTCCACATACTCCGCCACACGTCGCACAGCATCAATCACCTTCATCTGATGATCGAAGTGCATCCCGTCCTGTGAGAAATAGCCGAAGCGCACGGTCTCTCCGATGACGAAGCGTCCACTGTCGGGCTGTACCAATCCCAGCAGCATCTTGATGAACGTGCTTTTGCCCGTGCCGTTAGCACCAACAATGCCCATCTTCTCATAACGCGAGAAGTTGTAGTAGAAATCCTTCAGGATAACGCGCTCTGTGCTGGCGGGCTCGTCGGGACGCGGAGGGAAAGTCTTGCTGACATACTGCGCTTCGAAAATCTTGGAACCGATATAGGTGCTGTTCACCTGCAGTGAGACAGCCTTCTCTTCTATCCTTTGCTTTGCGCGTCGCTCCAGGTCCTCGAAGGCCTCCTCGCGGTAACGAGCCTTATGTCCTCGTGCCTGCGGCATTCGTCGCATCCATTCCAACTCACTCCTATATAAATTATTCGCGCGCGCGATATTGGCATTGGACACATCGATGCGCTCCTGTCGTTTTTCAAGATAGTACGCATAGTTACCCCGATAGGTGTAGAGCGTCTGGTCATCGAGCTCAAGGATCAGATTGCAGACCCTGTCGAGAAAGTAGCGGTCGTGCGTCACCATCAACAATGTCATGTTCGAGCGTGAGAGATATGTCTCTAACCATTCAATCATCTGTAGGTCCAGATGGTTCGTGGGCTCGTCCAGGATGAGCAGATCGGGTTCGCGACACAGCACATTCGCCAGCGCCACACGCTTTAGCTGCCCGCCGGAGAGATGTGATATAGGCTGGTCGTGGTCGCGGATGTCAAGCTTCGTCAGGTATTCCTGTATGCGACGCGGCTCCTCCTTGCATTGCCACAGGCACGCTTCCATGACCGTCATCTCCTGTGGATAGACAGGTGTCTGTTCCAGATAAGCCACGCGCAGGTCACGGCGGAAGATGACCGTGCCGCTCTCGGGCTCTTCGTGACCCGCAATCACATTCAGCAGCGTCGTCTTGCCCGTACCGTTCTGTGCAATGAGTCCCACGCGCTGTCCCTCGGCGATGCCAAAGCTAATATCATGAAACAAGACCTTATCCCCCACTGAGAACGTGAGGTTGTCCACTTGTAAAAAAGGGTTGACAGCAGCCATCGTGATAGTTTTTCGCCGCGAAAGTAACTAAAAAAGTTGAAAATGCTTTGTCGAATGGACAGAAATCACTACCTTTGCACACGATTTTATGAAGGGTTACCCCGTAATGGGTGGTCAACTCATAAAAAATTCCTCTTTTTATATTTTATTTATGCACACAAAAAGTGAACTCGAAGCATTGAGCATCGAGCAGTTGAACGAGATTGCAAGATCTCTGAATATCCCGTTGAAAGGTGATATTCAGAAATTAGATTTAATATATGGTATCATTGAGGCAGAATTGTCTCAGGGGCCTGCTGTTACCGCCAGCGAGAAACCCGCTCCTAAGAAGCGTGGTCGCAAGTCCAAGGCTGACAAAGAGGCCAATTCTGCTAATGTCAAGACCCAGGAGCCTGCTGACAACGTTAAGGATACACTTGCTGAACCAGTTCCGGCAGAACCCGTAGATGTGCCCGAGAGTGAGAACGCAATAGCACCTACAGAGCGCCCCAAGAAGCGCGGTCGCAAGTCGAAAGCAGAAAAAGAGGCCGAAGCCGCTGCTGCCCGCGAGGCAGAGCTGGCGCTCTTCCCCGAAGAAACAACGGATGAAAAAGCCTTGGTAGATGAAAAGGGAAACGTCCAAGACACCGAAGAGGTTTGTGTTAAGGACGAAGATAGTAAAGAAGGTTCAGATGTTGAAGAGCCATTGACACAAGAAGCTGTAGATGCTTTCTTCAATGCTGATGAGCCCGACTTCATCATTCTCACGCCCATTCCCGAAGGTGGTAATGTAATGCCTCAAATCAAGATGACACCCACTCCCACTCCACCTGCATTCCTGGATCAGCTTTCTAATCTGTCAGGACATCAGTCGGAATCTTCCAAAGAAAGTGTTTCCGAGGAAGCATCGCCTGTATATGACTTCGCTGATATGGTGAAGGCAGAAGGCGTGTTGGAGGTTTCTCCCGAAGGCTGGGGCTTCCTGCGTTCTAGTGACTATAACTATCTGCCCAGCCCCGATGACGTATATGTCAGCCAGCAACAGATAAAACAGTGGGGGCTGAAGACCGGAGACGTGGTGGAAGGTAGTGTGCGTCCTCCTTTCGAGGGTGAGAAATACTTCCCGCTAGTGGCTATTGATCAGGTGAATGGTGTATCGCCCAAGCGCATCCGTGACCGTCAGGCTTTCGAGCACTTAACACCGCTATTCCCCGACGAGAAGTTCACACTTTGCCGTGGCTATAACGACCCAACAAGTGTACGCGTCGTGGATCTCTTCTCCCCCATTGGTAAAGGTCAGCGCGCCCTCATCGTGGCACAACCCAAGACGGGTAAGACCATCCTAATGAAGGAGATTGCCAACGCCATCGCCGCCAACCACCCCGAAGCATATCTCATGATGCTCCTCATCGACGAGCGTCCTGAAGAGGTCACGGATATGGCCCGCACCGTCAATGCTGAGGTTATCGCCTCCACCTTCGACGAGCCCGCCGACCGCCACGTAAAAATCGCTGGTATCGTGTTGGAAAAAGCGAAACGAATGGTGGAATGCGGTCACGATGTTGTGATCTTCCTCGACAGCATCACACGTCTGGCACGTGCCTACAATACCGCTGCACCTGCCAGTGGTAAGATCCTCACCGGTGGCGTGGATGCCAACGCCTTGCAAAAACCCAAGCGCTTCTTCGGCGCAGCTCGAAACATCGAAGGTGGTGGCTCGCTGACCATCATCGCTACCGCTCTCATTGACACCGGTTCCAAGATGGACGAGGTCATCTTCGAAGAGTTCAAGGGTACAGGTAATATGGAATTGCAGCTGGACCGCACGCTGGCCAACAAGCGTATCTTCCCCGCCGTGAACATCGTGGCCAGCTCCACGCGCCGCGACGACTTGCTGCATGACAAGACCACCCTCGACCGTATGTGGATTCTCCGCAAGTTCCTGTCCGACATGAACCCCATCGAGGCGATGAACGAATTGAAGAGCCGCCTCGAAGGAACCAAGACCAACGAGGAGTTCCTCATTTCCATGAATTCTTAAACCATGCACTCTTAATCCCTCATCCCTCTATACAGCAAGCCCGCCTCCATCTCCCGAGGCGGGCTTACTTTATTTCATCAGGATGCCCGTGTAGATTCTTCCGGACTGTATGCCGAGTCGACGGGCGGAGAAGAATCTCGTGTGCTCCTTGACGGTGCAGATGCCCGACATGGCAATCCGAGTCTCTGGCACCCCCATGGCCACGAGCTGCCGCCGGTTACATTCTGGCAGGTCGATATGCCATTTCCCCCTGCGCTCGCTGATGTCCTGCATTGCGAAGCCCGCAGCGGCAAACGCCTCATACACCTCATCACCCACCTCGAAGCTGTCCAGGCTGATGCCTGGTCCTATCTGTGCCGTCACATCCTGAGGCTGCGTGCCATAGGCTGCGCTCATCTCGGCAAGCGCCTTCTCTGCGATGCGGCTGACGGTGCCACGCCAACCCGCATGGATGGCGGCGATGGCGCGATGACGGCTGTCGTAAAGCAGGATTGGGATGCAGTCTGCCGTGCTGACGCCGATGCACACCCCTTGCAGGTCCGTCATCACCGCATCGATGCCCTCCAGCCGCTGTGCCCGCTCTGTGTCCGTGCATTGGAAGAACGCCTCGTCAATCCGTGCCACCTCTGTGCGATGCACCTGATGCGGCAGGATCAACCGCTCGTCACTGATGCCCAGCGTCTGGCACAGCAGCCCACGGTTCACACGTATCGCCTCCTCGTCGTCCCCACAATAATGATTGATGTTGAACGCCGCGTAGTTCCCCACGCTGCATCCCCCTTGCCGCGTCGTGCTGAAACCCACCACGTCCTCGTGCAAGTCATAATATACTAATTCCGGTTCTTTCCTCATTCCGCCCGCAAAGATAGTGATTATTTTCCACCCTACCCGCGATTTTCCGCGCAAAATCCTTTGCTCGAATCAAATAAATCCCTACTTTTGTGGCGTGAAACAATGAATTTGGCTATTATGGCAAACGAAGAACGCGCAAATAAATGGCTAAGTATTGTGGCCGAGGATTTGGTAGTAGCCGAGGATCTCTACAAGTTGGGACATTGGCTTTACACAGGTTTCATGTGCCATCAAGTCATCGAGAAAACATTCAAGGCATATTGGTGTGTATGTCGTGATGACGACCCGCCATACCTTCACGACCATGAGCGTATAGCCAAAGGTTGCGGTCTTTACACAAAAATGAGTGAGGAGCAGAAAGACTTCCTTGAAAGAATCAAACGTCTAAATATTGAAGCTCGCTACCAAGAATACAAATACGAGGTGGCCCGTACGCTCAATCGTGAGAATACAGGTGCAATATTAGAACAAACCAAACAAATGCACGCATGGATACTCGAAAGACTAAAGGCAAAGTTATCGACCCGGTGAACTTCACCCCCGATACAGTACAGGGCATCCTACCAAAGGAGTTTGCCCTGGAGTTGGTGCGCCGTTACAAAGAAATCATCGCCCCGCTTTTCGATCCGGCAATGAAGGTCATGATGTTTGGATCCTACGCAAAGGATTGCCCCAACGAATGGAGTGATATTGACGTGGCAGTTATTGTTCCCAAGGTTGATCAGGACAAGTGGTGGGACACATCCGTATCTCTGGGCCGCGCTACAGACTCCGTGAGTTGCTACCTCGAACCCATTCTCTTAGAAAATGGCGAAGATTCGCCCATCTATCGTGAGGTTATGCGCACTGGCGTCCCCGTATAAACATAGGAACTCCCTTTAACCTTTAACCATTAACCATTAACCATTAACCTTTAACCCTTAACCATTAACCATTAACCATTAACCATTATTCGCCCCTTGAACTGTTTATGAAATAAACCATAATAGATAGACATACAGACAGAAGCGTCCGCTTAGATTCAAAAGCCTTTCCGACACCATTGGGAAGGCTTCTTCGTGTCTATACCCATTGCTCCGTGACTCCGTGAATCCATAATTCCGTAGTTACAAGCATTTTTCCGTGCTTTTTTTGCTGCAGATTCAAAACTAATCGCTATCTTTGTCGCCGAAAGGGCCACGAAGTAGGCTTTTTGAAGCCAATTCAACCTTGGATAGAATTATTTTAGGACGTTATGAACGCAATATCATTGAACGATCTGTGGAGCTACTTGCAAGAGCTCTCACTCACAGCCAGCAACCAACGCTGGTTGGGTGAACGCCTTCTTGAGGCTTCCACGTCACGCAGTACGGCGACCGAAGAGGAAATAAAGTTGAAAAAGCTCAACGCCCTCTTTGGAGCTTGGAGCGGCGAGGATGGTGAGCGCATAGAAAAAGCCATTCAAGAAGCCCGAAGGTGATATTGAGGATTGAGAATTGGAAAACAGAAGAACCAAGATAAATAAGAAATAAAAAATCATTAGCCAATGAAGTAAGAACGAAGTATCCATTTGACCATATGGTATCTTAGAGCATACCGGGTCACAGGTTAATCAAAGCTTTCAAAATCATTTACGTTTAACAATGGAATGATTTCTTTCTAATATAGAGCTTTCGCTCTTGTCCTAAGAACTCGAATACCGCCAATATTCAACATCAAGGACAAGCAGAATGAAGGTTCGCGCTGCAAGGCGTGAGCGATTCGTGCTTGTTGATGTTATGGCCACTTGGCGGTAGCCAGAGTTCTGATAAGCAAAGAATAGTTCCGCCTTTTTAAATTATTTCAATATGACCCTTGTAATTTTTGTGATTATATCGATATGTATAGCTTTTTACTTTGCAAAGAGGAAAAATGCCAGTATAAAGAAAAGTATTTTGATTGGATTCTCAAGCTTTGTTGTTATGCTCTTATGTGTGCTTGTCATAGCATTTTTTAGCGCTGTTAGCGTTGACATTGAATCAAGTAGTGATGATTCTGATGTTACTTCTTCCATCGAAACAGATGAGGAAAGATATGGTCAATGGACTATTAGGGAATATGTGAATGATTTCGATGAACCCACAGGTGAAAAATATGTTTTTCAAAAGACAACAGATGGTTCTTTCTCAAATAGTGCAACGACTAACTCGGAGCTCACCGCAGAAATTCTGATTGACAAAGATGACGTACGTATACAGCTTAAAGAATATGGTAATTATTATGCTAAAGATGAGGAATTTATTGCTTTTCAAGTAAAAAGACATGAGGAAATTGTAACTTTACGTGGTTTGAACTTTATAAATAATCAAGGTTATATAACGATTGACGATGATTCAATTCTGAAGAATATTCTGCTTAAAGGTGGAGAGGTAAAGTTCTATGGTAATGTAAACAATGGAAGAAGCACCTATAATTTTAGTTTTAATGGCGACAAACTAAAAGAAGCATTGCAAGCCATAAATATATCGTGTAATTAAGAGTAAGCTTATTAACTCAATAATTCTCTTCAATAATACAGATATTGACAATGAAGACAAATCAACAAATTAAAAAGACGCTTCTTGAATTACTGGAAGAGGCCATAAAGCGTTTATACTCTTATGATCGTCAACTTCTATACTATAAAGTATCTGAAAGGTGTATTTGCAGTCGCTTAGCCTTTCATTTAGAAAACATTATGAGGCAAAAATATGATTCTGACTTTCAAGGGTACAATGCGGATGTTGAATATGACAGGAAAAAGGGAGATCCCAAATGCATCGATAGTTCTAAAAAGAGACATGTCTGCGACTTACTCATACATCGTAGAGGCTTTAATGGTCCTACAGATAATCTATTGGCATTAGAAATGAAAGTACATAATAACTTTTCAAAAGTCCAGAGTGATTTCAAAAGATTACATGATATTGTTCAGTACGGAAATGAACATAATCAGGACTACGCTCATGGAACATTATTGGGTGTCTTTCTTCGAATACAAGAATTCAAATATAAAATGAGGATCTTTGACGTTGAACTCAATAATGGTGAGCCAGGCAAAGAAATAGTAGTAAAGATATGAACATCAAACCTATAACAGAGTAGAATACTACATATAAAAAGAATTTGGTGACTCAGGCGAGTTACATGGATGGAGAATTAGACAAAGAATATACAACAAACAAAAAAGAGTCATTATGGCAACTATAATAATCATTATTCTTATTGCCGTTGCTGTATTTATATCAATGGTAATGCTGGCGGACTCTAGGGTCAAAGCACATCAAGAGGAACTAAATAATCTTGCCGTTTCCATTCCAGACTTTACAACATCAAGAACTATAGCAGACATTGATAACCGTTTTATTGTTTTGATTGATGATGTTTCGAAGAAAGTTTGCATAGTAAACGACAGGGAAAAGACTGTAGTCAATTATGACCAGATTATAAGTGTCGAATATATTGAAAACGACATTGTAATTAATTCGAAATCAACCATAAGAACCATTGGAGGCGCATTAATTGGAGGTGCATTGGCTGGTGGAGCAGGGGCTATAATTGGAGGACTGTCAGGTGATTCGACATCAATAAATAAGATTAATAAAATTATAGTTAGAATTAGAATCCGAGACATAAATACCCCTATAATAGAAATTCTCGCATTTGACTGTAAATGGACTGTAGAGCGGAAGCCGATTAAGCCTAATGATGTGTTATGTAGGGTACACGCAAATCCGGCAAAAGAGATTGTCAATGTTTTGAGTGTCATAATTGATGAAGTAGATAGGAAAGCCAAACCTATAGAACAAGCTATAACCCCACATAGAAACGACAATCACATTTTGGTTGCAGATGAATTGATGAAACTTGTGGAACTCAAAGAAAAGGGGGTTCTTTCAGAGAGTGAATTTTGTGATCAAAAGAGGAAGCTATTAGGAGAATAGAAAGCTGGGATATGCTGAAGTTCAGTCCACCATCGTAAGGAACTGAATCATGTACCACGGTTCTCCTCTAATCCACGATTCTATAAACCGATTGCCACAAGGTTTGCTGTGAGGCGCTTTGTGGCAATCGTTGTGTTAAATGTGGATGACGAAGATAGGGGGGTCGCGAAATGCGACACCCTTGGCGAAACCCGTGTAACACTCATCAACGAGAGCGAGCTCTGGGCGAAAGTGACAGGGCTGAAATTTCAGCCTTTGCGGGAGCAATCTGCATGACAATAGAACATTTTTGAGACAAAAAGCGAAAAAAGGAAAAGAAAAGTTTCTCGTTTCGGTAAATGCGTGCTATATTTGCAGCGCAAAACATAAACTCTTATGCAAGATGACGGTCGTTTTGAACGAATACCACAAGACAGTGAACGCCGAGATGAGGCGGAAGGTAGCTTATTGGAAAGAGCATCCGCTGTCGCGCAGCGAGTCCTTGAGGAGATTGAGGCACTTGCGGGAACAACGGCTTGCAAATCTGTCCAATTGGTAAGACTCAAGCATTGGGCGCAGGAGCAGGGTTGCTGGTTTAGTGACCGCAATATGTTTGGTGACTTCATTGATCGAGGGTCAGAGAATGAGGTCTATCTATCGCCCGATACAAAGGAGATTATCAAATTGAACGATTTTCGTTATTCCGACGATAATCTCACATCTTTCTTTGAACGCATAAAAGCCCATAATAGGTATTTTGACGCCTGTCCCTATCGTATGCTTGGTTTTGCTGAGAACCGCGATGGGCACGTGTGTGCTGTGTTGGTACAGCCTTTTATTGCCGAGGCGCGACTGGCAACGAAAGAGGAAATACACAATGAGTTCATTCGCCTCGGGTTCAGTGCTGTCGATGGAGGTGAATACTATACAAATGGCGCTCATGATATTTTTGATGCAGTAGATGGTAATGTCTTGATTGATGATGAAGGGCATTTATTCTTTATCGACACCATCATCTACACGACAGATGCCGGTGGTTATGCAAAATACCAATCTCTTTCACCTCGACACTACGGATCTATGAAATAATTAAGATGCATTGAGCATCCCGCCATGGTGGTCCAGTTGGAAGACCGCGGTCTTCAGGCGTGTTCCATGCGTGGAACTCGTTGGAGGGACGCGTCGTGATGGCTGTTACGACGCGTCGTAACGCTCGTAGGGACGCGTCGCTATTGTTGTTCGGTCGCGAGGGAACAATACGAAGAGCGTGGTCTTCGGGGCGGAAGACCACGCTCTTCGGGCAATATGACCTAAGGGTTGTGAGGAAAAGCCTCAAGGGTTATGAGGAAAAGCCTTAAGGGTTTTGCGCTGAAAGCCTAAGGGTTTCGAAAAGACTTTAGAACTCGTAGCCGAAGGTGAGGGTGATGTCATGGCGGTCGAGGTTGCAGGTGACGGGACGGAGGGTGTTGGCCTCGGTGATGAACTGAGCCTCGTGATTGGTGGTATTCTGATAGGAACTGTCGAAGGCGTAGAAGTCACCCTTCTGCATACGATACTTATAGGCGAGGTTGGCGTAGAAGCCTTTGATGTGGTAGCCGAGACCGAAGGTGATGATGTTCGTGGCGCCGAGGTTCATGTAGTCTGTACCGGTAACCTTATACATGGCGTAGGAGTCGATGGTCTGGTCGAAACGGGCGTTGTTCTTGAAGGGCTTGCTGTAGAAGTTGTAGCCTGCGCGCAGGGCGAGATGTTCCGTGGGCAGCACTTCGAGGCCGACGCGAACGTTATGCACGCCTTGGGTGATGTTCTTGGTCATCTTGTTCATGGCGCGATCCTGGTCGGTGGAGATGCTCTGGTCTTCCCATCTGTTGCTCTCCCGGGTGGGATAGCCCATCATGGTGTAGTTGTTCATAGAGTATTCATACTCGACATCCCATGCTACGATGCCAGCGTGGACATCGGCGAGGCTTACGCGGAACTTCCACGGTGTGCGGACATTGAACTCCAGGTAGCCGTCATCAGGACGGTTGGTGTAGTTGTAGTAACCGTTGCCGATGGGCCCTTGTTTATAGTCGTTGTAGGCGTAGGTGCTGCTGGCATCGTCCCAACCATTATTGTTCCAAGTGCTATTTATGGTCATATCGACATCCTTCTGTTTGAGACTGTACCACGTGGGTGTCTCGATGGCGATGCCAAAGCGGAAGGGGTTTTCCTCGATGGGGCAGATGATGGCGCCAGCCTTGAAGTTGAAGCCTGTGCCGGTTACCTTGCGATAAGTATCCAGCCAATAGTCTTGTATGTCGTAGGCGGCGATGGGCTGATCGTTGTAGAAGCCCGTGCGCTCCTCAAGATAGGAGGTGGTGGCGGTGTAGCGCAGGAAATCGACGCCGAAGGTGGCACCCCAGAAGAAGCGGTTGTTCACGGCACCAGAGACGTTGAAGTCGAGGCCGTAGAGGTTGCCGCTGGTGGAGCGCAGGTAGGAGGTATTATCAGTACGGAACTGCAGCTGTCCGCCCGCACCATCGTAGATGTCGTAGAGTCCTGAGCTGTAGGCGACATTGGGCAGGCTGTACTTCTGTTCCGTGTAGCCGTCGTAGAAGTCCGCCATCAGTCCGGCTAGCTGCGCAGCCTGCGAGAGGCCGCCGACGCCGTAGTTGTTGGCGATGAGCGAGCGGTTGAAGTGGAGCTTCTTCTGCAGGTTCACGGCGAAGTTCAGGCGGTCGTCTTCACTCTTGGGGAGTACGATGACGAAGCCGATCTGGTCGAAGCTGTAGTGAGCGCGAGCGTCCTCGTCGGCGGGTTGTGCGGCCTGTATGGTGGCGCCCATACCGATGCTTGCCCAGCTGCGGTTGAAGCCTGCGATGCCTGCGGGGTTGTTGGAGATGCCTGAGATGTCACCGCCGAGGGCGCCGGTGGCGCCGCCCATGCCGACATAGCGTGCTGTGCCGTTGATGTCGGAGGTATTGGTCATCAGGTCGTTGGAATAGGTGTCCTGTGCGGAGGCTGTCGTGATGCCTGCAAAGGCCAGGACGGCAAGGGAGAGTATCTTTTTCATTGATTTATTCTTTTATGGGGTCAATGGGGCTAATAGGGCCAATAGGGCTAATAGGACTTATAAGGCTTATGGGAGATTATCTTCCACGTCCGCCGCCGCGGGAACCGCCGCCGAAGCTGCTGTGGGAGCCACCGCCACCACTGAAGCCGCCACTACGTGAACCGCCACCGAAGCTGCCGGAAGAGGAACTGCGAGAGGAGGAAGAAGAGCTACGCGACGATGAGGAGGACGGCGCTGAGGAGCGCGACGAGCTGCTGGAGTTGCCGAAGGAGCCTATGCGGTTGCCGCCATAGGTGCTGCGCGAGGGCGTGCCGGCAGAGGGTGATGTGGAGCGTGAGGTGCCGCCAACGGTAGTGCGCGGGTTGCCGGAGCTCGGACGATTGCCGTAGTAGCCAGAGGAACCGCCGGTGCGACCGAAGCTATCTACGCCGCGTCCGTTGTGGTAGCCTGCATTGCGCCCTGTCTGTCCGGGACGGCGGCCGCTGGGCGACACATAGTCGCGACCGTGGTGACCGTGGTACGAAGGACGGTAGCCGTAGTAATACGGGCGATGCCAGCCGTAGTAACCATACCAGTAGCTGCCATAGTAGCCCCAGTAGGGACGGCTCCAGCCGTAGTAACCATACCAGTAGGGATCGTAGGCGCCCCAGTACCAGTCGTTCCAGTAGTAGGGATCGTCGTAGATGCTCCAATACCAGGGTGAGCAGTAGATGCTGGTGTAGCCGAAGCGCGTCAGACGGCGTGTGATGCCGTAGTCCTCACCATCGCTGTAGCCCTCGCGATAGCCTTGTGTGTAGGCGTCATCGACGGCGCTCCGCATCTGATAGGCTGCGGTGGTATCGACATAGGTGATGGAGTCGCGCGTGTTGTTGGCATAGGGGCTGTAGGCTCCGCGACGGTTGTACTCATCAACGTCACGCACAGCACCCGTAGTCACGGGCAGGTAGTCGGAGTCGTCGGGGTCATCGACATAGGTGATGGTCACCTGCTCGGTCTGCGGCACCGTAGGGGTATACTTTTTCTTGGAAGCCATGGTGTAAGCACCGCTCTGTCCCCAGCTGAGGAGGGGTACAGCCAACAGCATTGCTGCCAATAATGTACGTGTCTGTTTCATATCTGTCATATTTTTATGGTTTCGATGGTGCAAAAGTACGGCCATTTGTGGAGACCGCAAAGGGGAAAATCCTACTTCTTAGGGGTAATTTCCCTATGGTTTTGCTTTGCAAAGATAGATAAAGTATCGCGCGCGAGCAAAGAAAATAGGAAAAAAGGTGGCTATAAGTGAAATTTTGCTTACCTTTGCACCCGAATTAGAGGCCAACGGGCCTCTGGTAATTGAGAATTGAAAATTGATAATTGAAAATTAATAAGCGATTATGAAAGCATTCGTATTCCCTGGTCAGGGTGCCCAGTTCCCCGGAATGGGCAAAGACCTCTATGAGAACAACGCCGAAGCCAAAGCCTTGTTTGACAAAGCCAATGACATCCTCGGTTTCGATATCACCAAGATTATGTTCGAAGGCACTGCCGACGAACTGAAGCAGACGAAGGTCACGCAGCCTGCTGTGTTCCTGCACTCTGTCATCACGGCCATCTGCCTGGGCGACAAGTTCCAGCCCGACATGGTCGGTGGTCACTCGCTGGGCGAGTTCAGCGCCCTGGTGGCTGCCGGTGCCTTGAAGTTCGAGGACGGTCTGCGTCTGGTGAGTGCCCGTGCACAGGCCATGCAGAAAGCCTGCGAGGCTCAGCCCTCCACGATGGCTGCCATCATCGGTCTGGCCGACGAGGTGGTGGAGCAGATCTGCGCCGAGGTGGCTGCCGAGGGCGGCATCTGCGTGCCTGCCAACTACAACAACCCCGGTCAGCTGGTCATCAGCGGCAGCGTGGAAGCCATCAATGCTGCCTGCGAGAAGCTGAAGGCTGCAGGTGCCAAGCGCGCCCTCCCCCTCGCTGTCGGCGGTGCTTTCCACAGCCCCCTGATGCAACCCGCCAAAGACGAGTTGCAGGCTGCCATCGAGGCTACAGAGTTCCATACACCCAACTGCCCTGTCTATCAGAATGTGGATGGTCAGGCCCATACCGAGCCTGCTGAGATCAAGCAGAATCTGATTGCACAGCTCACGGCCAGTGTACGTTGGACACAGGAAGTACAAGCGATGCTCGCTGCCGGCGTAACGGAGTTCACGGAGTGCGGCCCCGGCAAAGCCCTGCAGGGCATGGTTTCCAAGATCGCTAAGGATGTCGAGGGCCTCGTTGTCCGCAGCGCCGCCGATCTCTAAGCTATTAAGCTAATAAGCCATTAAGCTACTAAGCTACTAAGCCCCCTCCCCTATGACCAATAAGCCCATCATCTATCAAGTTTTCACGCGACTGTTCGGAAGCGACAAAGGTGTCAACCAACCTCATGGCGATCGCTCCGTGAACGGCTGCGGCACCATGGATGATTTCACGCCCGAGGCACTGGCACAGATCAAGTCGTTAGGAGTGACACACATCTGGTACACGGGTGTGATAGAACACGCCACGCAGACGGACTACACAGCCTACGGCATCTCCCGCGACCATCGCGCCATCGTAAAGGGCAAGGCAGGCTCGGTGTATGCCATCAAGGATTATTTCGACATCGACCCGGACTTGGCCACAAGTGTTCCGGCTCGCATGAAGGAGTTCAAGGCATTGGTTGAACGCACACATCGTGCAAATCTCAACGTCATTATTGACTTTGTCCCCAATCATGTGGCACGACAGTACCATAGTGATGTTTGTCCGGAGGACGAAGGTATCGAAGACCTCGGTGCCAACGATGATACCAGCGTGCATTTTTCACCACAGAACAATTTCTACTATTTCCCAGGTGAGCGTCTGCACACGGATTTCGACTTGCAGCAAGGCGAAACCGGGCCTTATGTGGAGGAGCCTGCACGCGCCACGGGCAACGATGTCTTCGGCGCTTATACCAACCATAACGACTGGTATGAGACTGTGAAACTGAACTACGGTGTGGACTATCTAGACGGACGTTCCACATACTTCGACCCCATCCCCTCCACTTGGGTGAAGATGCTTCGCATCCTCCTCTTCTGGGCAGCCAAGGGCGTTGATGGTTTCCGCTGTGACATGGCCGAGATGGTGCCTGCTGAGTTCTGGGGGTGGGCTATTCCACAAGTTAAGACACAATACCCAGAAGTTATCTTCATCGCTGAGATCTATGGTCCCGACAATTACCGACGTTATCTGCAAGAAGGGCACTTCGACTACCTCTATGATAAGGTGGGGCTTTATGACACGCTGCGTGCTATTACTTGCGGATACGCCAACGCGAATGCCATCACACACTGCTGGCAGGCGGTCCATGACATCCGTCCACAGATGCTTTCATTTCTGGAGAATCATGACGAGCAGCGCCTCGCATCGGAGTTCTTTGCTGGTGATCCTTTCAAGGGGTGTGCCGCAATGATTGTGGCAGCCACTTTCAGTACCGGTCCTGTCATGATCTATTTTGGGCAGGAGTTGGGCGAGCGTGGAATGGATGCCGAGGGCTTCAGTGGATGGGACGGACGCACTACCATTTTCGATTACTGGACGATAGACACCATTCGTCGCTGGCGTAACAAAGGATTCTTCGACGGGAAAGGACTCACGCCGCAAGAACGTGAGCTACAGTCGTTTTACAGCAAGCTGCTTAACCTCTGTTCCACAGAGTCAGCCATTGAACAGGGCGAGTTCTACGACCTGATGTACGTCAATCCCATCTCAGAATCTTTCAACCCGCATAAACAGTATGCCTACCTCCGCCATATCGATCGCACAACGCTCTTAATTGTCGTGAACTTCGACAACAAGCCTACACGCGTGGCCGTCAATATTCCAGAGCATGCCTTTAAGCTCTATCGCATGAACACACGCAAAAAGATACGTGCTATTGATTTGCTCACGAACACAGCTGTGGCTACGAGCTTCTCCCCCGAAGTTCCTTCAAACGTAAACCTTCCGGCTTATGGAGGTGTCATTCTGAAAGTGAAGACACGCTGACCTCGAATGATAGAATACAAAAAATAAGAAACGTATGGCATATTCCATCATCTACGTAGCCCTCATCCTTATCTTGATGCTAGTAGCATTGATGAGAGAGTATCTGCGACCGGGCTTGATTCTGTTCACAGCGGTGGTGCTGTTTCTGGTGTCGGGCATCATCACACCCGAGGAAGCCGTGAAGGGTTTCTCCAACAAGGGTATGATCACGGTGGCGCTGCTTTATCTGGTCAGCGAGGGTGTCCGCAAGAGTGGCATTCTGGAACGCATCGTGTTCCATATGTTGCCCAAGAAGAACGCCTCCATCACCACCGCAGGCCTGCGCTTCTACCCTATCGTGACCTTCATCTCGGCCTTCTTCAACAACACACCCGTAGTGGTCATCTTTGCACCGATGATCAAGAATTGGGCACGCAAGATGAAGCTCCCGCCCACCAAATTCCTTATCCCACTAAGCTATGCTACCGTCATCGGTGGTATCTGCACGCTGATTGGTACCACGACGAACCTGGTGCTGCACGGAATGCTGCTGCAAGAGGCAAAGGACGAGGCCGCAGCCGTAGAGAGCGGCGCAGCAGAAGGCATCCTCATGCGCTTTGGCATCACAGACGGTATATCGATGTTTGAACTCTCAAAAGTCGGTATCTTTATTGCGCTGGCTGGTCTCATCTATCTCATCTTCTTCTCGCGCTACCTATTGCCCGACAATCGTATGTCTGAGGAAGATGCAGACGATAAGAACCTTGCACCAGGTATGACGCGCCACGAAGTGCTGCTGGGCAACCGTTTCCCAGGCTTGGGAAAGACACTCCACGAGTTTGATTTCTACCGACACTACGGTGCCCATGTTCGAGCCATCAGTCGAGGCGGCAACATCCTCGAAGGCGACTACATGAATATGCGCTTGACCCACGAAGACACGCTCATCGTAGATGCCGACGATACATTTATGAAGGCTTGGGGCGAGAGCCGCGTCTTCTGGATGATCAACCGCGTCGGTGACTTCGAACCGCCGTTGAGCAAGAAGAAGCGTTGGTTCGCACTGGTGCTGCTCATCCTGATGATTATCGGTGCCACCGTTGGTGAGTTGGAGCCCGTCAAGCAGCACTTGGCACAGTCTGCGTTTGTGCAGACCTATATGCCGGCACTCAAGATTGATATGTTCTTCTGTGCTTGTGTGACAGCTGTCATCATGGCATGGACGGGGATGTTCTCTCCTCGCAAATACACCAAGTTCTTCTCGTGGGATGTCCTCATCACCATCGCCTGCGCCTTCGCCATCTCCACTGCGATGACCAAGTCAGGCTTTGCAGGTGCCATCGCAAGCTTCATCATCTCACTCACCGAACTGGCACGCCACAGCGAATTTGGCATCTACATTATCCTGGCGTCGCTATTCCTCATCACCAACATCTTCACCGAGCTCATCACCAACAACGCGGCAGCTGCCCTCTCCTTCCCGCTGGCATTGGCCGTTGCTGAGCAGTTGGACATGAACCCGATGCCCTTCGTGGTATGTGTCTGCTTCGCAGCCAGCTCTGCCTTCTCCACGCCCATCGGCTACCAGACGAACCTCATCGTACAAGGTGTGGGCGGCTACAAGTTCACGGACTTCGTGAAGGTCGGTCTGCCCATGAACATCATCGTCTTCATCCTTAGCGTATTCCTGATACCTCTTTTCTACAATCTAAGTTAATAAAAGCCTCACCCCCGTCCCCCTCTCCAAACGGCGAGGGGGAGCAATAACATGATATATAGAACATCATATAATGAATACAGATTCTAAACCATATTCAGATCAAACTACGCCCCCTCGCCCTTTGGAGAGGGGGACGGGGGGTGAGGCTTCCATTTATCCGATAACAACGCTGCCTCGCTCTGCACGTGAGCAACTCCTCCATCAGCGCGGTATGATGATCTGGTTCACGGGGCTCAGCGGCTCCGGCAAGAGCACCATTGCGCTGGGCGTAGAACGCGAACTGCATCAGCGCGGCATCCTCTGCCGCATCCTCGACGGCGACAACATCCGCACAGGCATCAATGCCGGACTCGGTTTCAGCGCTGAAGACCGCAAGGAGAATATCCGTCGCATCGCAGAAGTCGGCAAGCTCTTCGTTGATACCGGCATCGTCACCCTTGCCGCCTTCGTTTCACCCACCAACGAATACCGCACGATGGCCCGCGACATCATCGGCGCAGAAGATTTCTTTGAGATCTATGTCAGCACACCCCTCGAAGAGTGTGAGCGTCGCGATGTGAAAGGTCTCTATGCCCGTGCACGACGTGGCGAAGTCAAGGACTTCACCGGCATCAGCGCCCCCTTCGAAGCCCCCACCAACCCCGCTCTTGACATTGACACCAGCCGTCAACCGTTAGAAGAGAGCGTCAGGCAGGTGGTAGAGCTCATCATGAGCCTCACTCCCTAACCCCCTCTCCAAAAGGCGAGGGGGAGTAATTACCTTTGGAAATCTTATGCCGAACTTGTTAACCCAACAATCAGAGCAATATCCAATAAGACTTTTCCCTATGCTACATATACAACTTCTATGAATAACCAAAATACAAAAGTAACAACTCCCCCTCGCCCTTTGGAGAGGGGGACGGGGGGTGAGGCTTCCAATCATCTTTCTCACCTCCAAGAACTCGAAGCCGAGAGCATTCACATCATCCGTGAAGTGGCGGCAGAGTTCGAGAACCCCGTGATGCTCTACAGCATTGGTAAGGACAGCAGTGTGATGGTACGTCTGGCCGAGAAGGCCTTTGCGCCTGGCAAGGTTCCCTTCCCCCTGATGCACATCGACTCGAAATGGAAGTTCAAGGAGATGATTGAGTTCCGCGATTCCTACGCCAAGCAACACGGCTGGAACCTCATCGTGGAATCCAATATGGAAGCCTTCAACGCCGGCGTAGGTCCCTTCACCCACGGCTCCAAGGTGCACACTGACCTGATGAAGACCAAGGCCCTCTTGGATGCGCTGAACAAATACAAGTTCGATGCAGCCTTCGGTGGTGCCCGCCGAGATGAAGAGAAGAGCCGCGCCAAGGAACGCATCTTCTCGTTCCGCGACCAGTTCCAGCAATGGGACCCCAAGAACCAGCGTCCTGAGCTCTGGGATATCTATAATGCCCGCATCCATAAGGGTGAGAGCATCCGCGTCTTCCCTCTCTCCAACTGGACAGAGCTGGATATCTGGCAGTACATCCGTTTGGAGAACATCCCTATCGTACCGCTCTATTATGCCAAGGAACGTCCCTGCGTAGAGATCGATGGCAACATCATCATGGCCGATGACGACCGTCTGCCCGAGCAGTACCGTCCGCTCATCAAACCGCGCATGGTCCGCTTCCGCACACTCGGCTGTTGGCCCCTGACGGGCGCCGTTGAAAGCACCGCCACCACCATCGAAGAGATTGTAGAGGAAATGATGACCACCACCAAAAGTGAACGTACCACCCGCGTCATCGACTTCGACCAGGAAGCCTCGATGGAACAAAAGAAAAGGGAGGGATACTTCTAAGACTCACCCCCAACCCCTCTCTTTCAAAGAGGGAAGTAATTACATTTCAAGCATAAAGATCATGAGCGATAATATAGAGGAAAAGGTATCAATGCCCTCTCTTGAGTCCCCCTCGCCCACGGGAGAGGGGTTAGGGGTGAGGCCACCCGAGGGTGAGTCCGCTGACGAAGCCGCCCTGCAAGTCGATGAACGACAGCTCACGCGTCAAGCCCTGTGGGAACGCAAGCTCCTGGACTTCAGTCTGCGCAACAACCTGCTGAACGTACGTCCTGGCAAGCGCGCCCTGCCGCTGGCGATCTCCGATGTAGCCCACCTCGAAGACCGTTTGCAGATGGGCGAGAGCTACACCATCGCCTCAAAAGAAGCCGCCGCGGCTGCCAACGCCCTTCCCACAGCTCTCACGGCTGCCGAGTTGAAGCCCGTGCTCACGAATCTTTATCGCGGTGCCCGCACAGCATTGGAAGAGAATGGTGCCAACGCCCTCTTCATTGCCATCGGACTGCTCAAGTGGTTTGTCACCGAGAAGAGCGACCAACCTCGTTACGCTCCCATCTTGCTGTTGCCCGTCAACATTGTGCGCAATGGCAGTGGCTACATCGTTCGGATGCGCGACGAGGAGACCATCCTCAACATCACCCTCGCGGAGTTCCTTCGTCAGCAGTACAAGCTCCTCGTGCCCGCTCTCGATCCGCTACCCAAGGATGAGAACGGCGTAGATGTCCCCAAAGTCTTCGAGGCCATCCGCGCTGCTGTCAGCCAGCATCCCGACTGGGAAGTCATCGACGAGTGCGTGCTCGGACTCTTCTCGTTCAACAAGTTCGTCATGTGGAACGATATCCACAGCAATGCCGCCAAGCTGCAGGAAAGTGCCATCGTACAGAGTCTCGTCGAACGGCGCCTGACACTGGAGGCTTTGAACGAGGGCGTTGATGTACATGACTTCGACCTCCACGCCCGTCCCGCCGACATCGCCACGCCCATCAGCGTGGATTCCTCACAGCTCGAGGCCGTCATCGAAAGCGGCGAGGGTAAGAGCTTCATCCTCTACGGCCCTCCGGGAACAGGTAAGTCGCAGACCATCACCAACATGATTGCCAACGCACTCTACCAAGGAAAGCGCGTTCTGTTCGTCGCTGAAAAGATGGCAGCTCTGCAGGTGGTACAGCGCCGTTTAGCCAAGATCGGTCTCGACCCGTTCTGTCTGGAGCTACACTCCAACAAAGTCACCAAGACCCATTTCCTCGAACAGCTGCAGCAGGCCTTGGACGTCACCCACGGTCATCTCAGCGAGGACTTTACACAACGTTCCGAAGAGCTCTATGCCCTGCGTCAGCAGCTCAACGGTTATATGCAGGCCGTACATCGTACAGGTGCCTGCGGGCTCTCCGTCTATGACTGCATCGAGGGCTACCTGCAATTGTGTGCAGATGGTGAATCCCTCACCATTTCCTCCCCTCTCTGTGGGAATGGGGTCGGGGGTGAGGCCGTTACTGCCGCAGATCTTAACACCCTCTCCACGAGCCTCACGAAGCTCGATTCGGTCTTCCTTCTCACAGGTCATCCCATGGGGCATCCGCTGACGGGTCTCGCTCCCAAAGGCGACCGCCGCGAAGACCTCGCACGTCTGGAGCTGTTGCTACAACAGCTGCGTGCCGTTCCTGCTGAGCAACCCGCAGCCCTCATCGCGCAATGGCAGTCCATCCAGCAGAAATGGTTCCTTCCACGCTTCTTCGCCACCAACAGCTTCCTCAAGCGCCTCCAGCGCATCGATGGATCCTTGACGAAGGGCGGCATAGAAACTTTCGTCGGCGATCTCGCACAGGTGACCACGCCCGCTGTCAACGAAGAATGGCTACAGCACAAGGACGAATGGCGCGACTGGTACCAATGGTCGTCGCAGCGCACAGCCCTTGTGGAACAAGGTTACCAGTCTGTCGTGGAATTCATCGAAGCAGGACACAGCGGTGAGGAAGCCGCTCGCGCGCTCGCACGCACATTATATAAAGAATGGGCACTGCAGATGATTGACTCCGACGAGGAGCTCCGCCGCTTCAGCGGTCTTGTCTTCGAGGACGTCATCGCCCGCTACCGCCAACTCACCGAACACTTCCAGGAACTCACGAAGAAGGAGCTGTACTGCCGTCTGGCAGCCCGCATCCCTTCCATTTCCATCGAAGCGGCTACGGGTTCCGAGGTCAACATCCTCAAGCGCAATATCGCCAACGGCGGTCGCGGCACCAGCATCCGCCACATCATTGAGCAGATCCCCAACTTGCTGCCGAAACTCTGCCCCTGTATGCTCATGAGCCCCATTTCGGTGGCGCAGTTCATCGACCTCAGCTGGCCGAAGTTCGACCTTGTCATCTTTGACGAAGCATCGCAGATGCCTACCTCCGAGGCTGTTGGAGCCATCGGTCGCGGCAAAGCACTCATCGTGGTGGGCGACAACAAGCAGATGCCTCCTACCAGTTTCTTCGATGCGCAGCAGGTAGATGACGAGGATGCCGAACTCGACGACCTCGACAGCATCCTCGACGACTGCCAGGCTCTCTCACTGCCTGACCATTACCTGGCCTTCCACTACCGCTCGAAACACGAGTCGCTCATCGCCTTCTCCAATCAGGAGTACTACGATGGTCGCCTCTTCACCTTCCCCTCCGCCGACGACCGTCTGAAGAAGGTGTCGCTGGTGAAGCTCGACGGTGTCTATGACAAGGGTGGCAAGCGCAGCAACCGCGCCGAGGCCGAAGCTGTCGTGAAGGAGATCATCCGTCGCCTGTCCGATGCCGAGCTGTCACAGCGCAGCATTGGCGTGGTGGCATTCTCCGTAGCCCAGCAGAACCTCATCGAAGATGTCTTCATGGAAGCCCTCGTCGGCAAGCCTGAACTGGAGGCCCGTGCCTTCCAGTGCGAGGAACCCATCTTCATCAAGAACCTCGAGAATGTGCAGGGCGACGAACGCGACATCATCCTCTTCTCCATCGGCTACGGTCCTGACAAGGACGGCAACGTCAGCATGAACTTCGGTCCGCTGAACAACCGCGGTGGCGAGCGCCGCCTGAACGTGGCTGTCTCACGTGCCCGCTACGAGATGATAGTGTATTCCACACTGCGTGCCGAGCAGATCGACCTGCGCCGTTCCAAGGCTGCTGGTGTCGAAGGCCTCCAGAAGTTCCTCAAGTATGCCGAAGGTGGAGACTCTCCCTTAACCCCTCTCATGCAAAGAGAGGAAGTGAAAGAGGGGCTTTCCGCCGACATCGCTTCGGCTCTCAACGACCTTGGCTACGAGACAGCTATCAACGTAGGCCGTTCCAAGTTCAAGGTAGATGTTGCCGTCGTGGATCCCCAAGATGCGAACCGCTATCTGATAGCCATCCTCATCGACAACCACGCTCGACTCGCCACTAAGATAGCACGCGACCGCGAGCTCACACAGCCCTCGGTGCTGCAAGGTCTCGGTTGGAAGGTGCTGCGCGTGTGGAGCATCGACTGGCTACAGAACCGTCAGCGCGTGCTGGACACCATCGTGGCGGCCATCGAGACCCGCAAGACCACGACGAAAACCGAGCCGCTGAACCTCACCAGTCCCAAGATTGTCGAGGAGAAGGCGAAGGCCGTAAAGCCAGTAGCCATCACAGGCAAAGACGGCACCAAGCGCGATATCGACGACATCCCGGAGGCCACCATCGACAAGGTTGTCCTGCAGATTGTCAAGGAACAGATTGCCATTCCCCTCGACGGCATCAAACTCGCTGCCAACCGAATGCTTGGCTATCAGCGTCGCACCACCCGCATCGACAACGCCATCACCCGCAGCGTGGCCCGTCTCATCGCCAGTCACCAAGTCCTGCGCGACGGCGACAACATCAAAGCCACGTGAGGAATGAAAGGTGAAAAATGAAAAATTAAAAGTGAAAAATTAAAAGTGAAAAGTGAAAAGTTAGATAATACCTCCATTGTTACTTTCCAATAAATAGCCCTTATGAAAGAAACCCTCGATATCAAAGCCTACCTCGACGCCGACGAACAGAAGGACCTGCTTCGCCTGCTCACCGCCGGTTCTGTCGATGACGGCAAGTCCACCCTTATCGGACGCCTTCTCTTCGATTCCAAGAAACTCTACGACGACCAGCTCGCCGCTCTCGAGCGCGACAGCAAGCGTGTGGGCAATGCCGGTGACAGCATCGACTACGCACTGTTGCTCGACGGTCTGAAAGCCGAGCGCGAGGAAGGTATCACCATAGACGTGGCCTACCGCTACTTCTCCACGAACCGTCGTAAGTTCATCATTGCCGACACCCCGGGACACGAGCAATACACCCGCAACATGATTACGGGCGGCTCCACAGCCAACCTCGCCATCATCCTGGTGGATGCTCGCAAGGGCGTTATCACGCAGACGCGCCGCCACACGTTCCTCGTGTCACTCCTCGGCATCAAGCACATCGTACTGGCCGTGAATAAGATGGACCTCGTGGGCTTCGACCAGAAAGTGTTCAATGACATCGTGGCCGAATACCGTCAGCTCACTGACCACCTCTGCATCGAGGACGTCACCTGCTTCCCCCTCTCAGCGCGCGAAGGCGACAATGTGGTGGAGAAGAGCGTGAACACCCCTTGGTACGAAGGTCCTACCCTCCTCTACTTCCTCGAGACCGTGCCCATCCACGCCGACCGCAACTACTCGGACTTCCGCTATCCCGTGCAGTATGTCCTGCGTCCCGACCTCAACTTCCGCGGCTTCTGCGGAAAGGTCGCCAGCGGTGTCGTACGCGTAGGCGATGAAGTGATGGCCCTGCCCAGCATGAAGAAGAGCAGGGTGAAAGAAATCGTGGGAACAGGAACTGTGCAATTGTCAAATGGTAAATCGTCAAATTGTCAAATCAGCGAGGCTTTCCCTCCCCAATCCGTCACCATCACCCTCGAGGACGAAATCGACATCAGCCGCGGCGAGATGATTGTACACCCCGACAACCTTCCGCACATCGGTCGCCATTTCACGACGATGCTCGTATGGATGGACGAAGAACCTATGGACACCAGCAAGCAGTTCTTCCTCAAGCACAACACCAACACCACCCGCGCCACCATCTGTGCCCTGCGCAACCGTGTTGATGTTAACACCTTGGAAGAGAAAGTCGGCAAGCCTTTCCAGCTCAACGAAATCGGTCAGGTCGATATACTCACCGCCAAGACACTCTTCTTCGACGCCTACGCCAAGAACCGTCAGACGGGTGCCTTCATCCTCATCGACCCCATCACCAACAACACCTCGGCTGTCGGCATGATCCTCGCACCCCTCGACGAGAGTGCCCTCGAGAACGACCTCGTGCCTACCCTCGACCTGCCCAAGCTCGGCATCGAGCCTGAGCACTACGCCGCCATCGAAAAGGCCGTTAAGGAACTCTCCCGTCAAGGTTTGGAAGTAAAACTGACATATTGAACTCCTAAACGTTAAACGAACATCATGGGACTCCTGCAATTCGATAAACTCCCTGTGAACACCCTTGTCGGTGCCGATTGGAAGACCTTCAAGGCAATGACCGATGGCAAAGAAATAGATAAGGGCTATCGCACGAAATTCTATCTCACGAAGAGTATCTGCCGACTGCTCTCGATGATGGCGCCCATCCAAGAGCGTCGCTATCAGAAGCTGTTAGCCGATAAACCCTTGGAGCACGACCCGCTCTTCATTCTGGGCCATTGGCGTTCTGGGACAACCTTCGTGCATAACATCTTCGCCCAGGACAAGCACTTTGCCCATACGACCACGTATCAGACTGTGTTCCCCCACATGATGATGTTCGGACAACCGTTCTTCAAGTTCTGGATGAACATCTTCATCCCCTCACAGCGTCCTACAGATAAGATGGAACTGACGCCCGACCTGCCGCAGGAAGAGGAGTTTGCGCTTACGAACATGACGCCCTGCTCCTACTACGACTTCTGGTTCTTCCCGCGTCAGATGATGGACTTCTGCGACCGATATCTCACCTTCGAAACCATCACCGAGGCCGAGAAACGCGAATTTCAGGAACAGTTCATGAAGATTGTCAAGATCAGCCTCTGGAACACCGGCGGCACGCAGTACCTCTCCAAGAACCCGCCCCACACCGGCCACGTGAAAGCCCTCGTGGAGATGTTCCCCAATGCCAAGTTCATCTATCTGATGCGTAACCCATACACCGTCTTCGAGAGTACCCGCAGCTTCTTCACGCAGACCATCCAACCCTTGAAGTTGCAGGACATCAGCGACGACGACATCGAGATGAACGCCATCCATGCCTACCCCCGCCTATACAAAGCCTACCAGGAGCAGAAGCAGTTCATTCCCGAAGGCAACCTCTACGAAGTCAAGTTCGAGGAGTTCGAGCGTGACGCCTACGCCACCACCCGTGATATCTACGCCAAGCTGCAGCTCCCCGGCTGGGAAGAGTCCGAGGAAGCCATCCGCAACTACATCGACAGCAAGCGCGGCCACAAAAAGAACCAGTACGAATACAAGCCCCGCACCATCCAGCTCGTCAACCAACACTGGGGCCAAGCCATCGACGACTGGGGCTACGAACGCAAATAGTACTCAAAATCCGATTAATTCCTTCATATGATTGATGATGTGTTATACGTTGGCTATTGATTATTTAACCATTTGCTGAAGAAATCGAGGATGCCTGTTACTTTGTGGCTGGGGTATTGGGTGTGGCAAGTGATGCCGCTGATTGTGTCGCCAGTGTTGTAACGAACGAAATAAGTGCAGCGCGTGGCATTCTCGTCATCTGTAACGTAGTCGTATACCTTATCTTTCAGTTTTACGGTATTGGCTACCTCTTGTAGTTTTTGAAGGTTGTCGTTGCTGACCTTGAGGGTTTTGTCTATGCCCAGTTCGGCATCGCGCAAGGTCATCGTGGCCTCTTCCGCACCACGCTCAAGCGTGTACTCCTTGTCGCTCCCCTGATGATTCTTGAAGGTGAACTTAAAATAGTCCATGGCCAAAACACCGTTCTGGTATTCGCGCCATTTCCGGAAATAGTCCGTGAGTGCCTGTCGCACCTCACCGTAGTTCTTTGGCCAAGCCATGTAGCCGCCCGAACTGACGTGGCGCTGACTGTCGTACTTGTAGTACAGACTCCACGAATCGCCGTCGTAGATGGTAAACTTAGGCTTATACTCCCTTTCATATTTGTCCGTTTCGAAGGTTTTCACGATGTCCAGCAGTTCGTCGAAGATGGCGGTGTCGTTGAGGTAAAACTCTTTCTCGGTAGGGAAGCCCTCGTCGATGACGACATGAACCCTGCCGTCTTTCATGGTGGTGACATTGTACTTCTCTCCATGGAACATCGCCATAGAGTTGTGGTGGTCGAAGCTAAAGGAGGTGAGACGCTCAGCTTTCATTGCATTATTGTTGTGTTTTTGTGACACGCAGGATACTGCGAGTGCCATTAATCCGATAAACAGGAATCTACTGAAATAACGTAATTTAGTATGCATAGAAGATAATGTTTTTTTGCGATAGGTGAATAGTCTTTATATCAGCAAAGCCATTAGGACAAAGATGGCATCGGCCACCCCAAAGAGACTATTTCATCAGTTGACCGACCTTGCGCTGATTTTCTTTCCGTATTTGTTCCAGATAAGAATCCAAGTGCCGCGACGGCTGGTTATGGTATTGCCGGATACACCTACAATCTCACCGACATCAGATACATTCATGGCTTTCAGAACCTTGCCTTTGGCATCATAGATGCGGTAGAACGAGTAGTACTTTGTCACGATGAAGTCACTACCCCACCCTTTCAGTTCTCCTAGGCTGCTACGCGAGAGGCCACCAATCTTCTTGCCACTCTCGTCATAGACGTAGTACCAGTTCTTCGATTCTTCCACGTAAGAAATTTGCTGCTGCGCTTGAACGCCAGCGGCTAGGAGGAATAGCAGGATTGCGAATAGTTTTTTCATATGATTTCCTATATAATATCTTCAATAATATAGTCACTACGCTTGGAAAATTTAAAGAGTAGTAGTTTTTTCAGTGCAAAGATATGATTAATATCCCATTTTTACATAAAAACATATTAAAATTGTCTTAATGTCTGCCATTTTGTTGAAAAGGGTGATGTGAGATTCAAAATGAAGGGGGAAATGCGATAAAGAGGAGTGGTTTATGATGCGGTTTGGAGAAAACAGCGTATCTTTGCGGGCAGAAAACAACTGAAATGAAAACCACAGAGCAGAAAACAGAAACGATGCCGAACGAGGGGATGAGTATCGGAGCATTGCTGTATCGCATCCTACGGTATGTGATGCCGTATCGTTGGCTGGTAGCCATCACGTTGTTTCTGACGCTGATAGGCTCACTGCTGGCGCAGGTTAATGCCATCGTGCTGGACCGCTCTGTTGATGCCATCAACGTGCTGGACCAACAACCTACGCTCTCATGGAGCATGGCCCTGCGCATTCTGACAATTGTGAGTGCGGTGTTGTTGGGCAAAGAGCTCCTGGCTGCTGTTGTCAATTTCTTCCGCCGCTACTATGGTGAGCGGATGCGCATCCTCGTGAGCCGCGACCTGTCTCTGAAGGTGGTCAGCCACATGTTGACGTTCCGCATGGCGTTCTTCACGACCTCTGGCAATGAAGCGGGGCGCCTGCAGTCGCGCATCGACAAGGGTGTGATGAGCACCAGCCGCGCCGTGAACAGCTTATTCATTGACATCTTGCCTCTCTTCTCAAGTGCGGTGATTGCCCTCTTCCTGATGTTTGCGGCCAACGTTTATGTAGGATTGGTAGCCTTATGCATTGTGCCTGTTTACTTTTACGTGACCTACATTCAAGCAGAGCGTATGCGAGGTGGCCGCCGCGCCATCTTCGACGGGCAGCAATCGGTCAGCCAGAACATCCTCAATGTCATCGAGAGCATCACTGTCATCAAGTCGTTCAACCGCGAAACGATAGAAGGCGAACGGCAGGCCGATGTGCAGAACGCGGTGACATACCTGCAGATGAGCACCCGCAAACAGAGCTATTTCTACACGGGTCTGAAGGGGTTCCTGGAACAGATCGGCACGGTGTTGGTCATCATCCTGACAGCTTATCTCGTGCTCATCGACTATCCGGGTATGACCATCGGTAAGATTATGTATCACGTGATGCTCTTTGCCAACGTCAGCGCCCCCATCCGTCAGCTTCATCGTATCTACGACGATATCAACGACGCCCTCATCTACTCCGAGGGACTCTTCGAGCTGCTGGAAGGCAACGAGGCTGTCGAGGATTCCGGCACGCATCACCCCGCAGCGGTGACAGGGCGCTTTGAGTTGGAGCATGTGGATTTCACCTACCCCAACGGTGTGAAGGCGCTGCACGATGTGTCTATGACCATCGAGCCGGGCAAGATTACGGCGCTCGTGGGACTCAGCGGTGCAGGCAAGAGCACGGTGGTGAATCTGCTGGATAAGTTCTACCAGCCCGACAGCGGCACCATCAGCCTTGACGGTGTACTCCTCCACGAATGGGACACGCGATGGCTGCGTGAACACGTGGGGTTGGTGATGCAGAAGAACCACATCTTCGACGGCAGCATTGAAGAGAACATCCGTTACGGCAACACACAAGCTACCCACGAGGAGGTGGTGGCTGCGGCTAAACAGGCGTTCCTCTACGACCAGGTGATGCAACTGCCTGACGGCTTCGCCAGCAGCGCCTTGCGCCTGAGCGGCGGACAGCAGCAACGCGTGGCCATCGCGAGAATGTTCATCAAGAACCCTACGGTCATCATCCTTGACGAACCCACGGCCAGCCTCGACGCCATCGCCACGGAGCAGATAAAGGCCAGCCTCGATGCCATCAAGCGCGGACGCACCGTCATCATTATCTCCCACAGCATGGGACAGATTGTGGATGCGGACCAGCTGTATGTCCTCGACCGCGGACGCGTGGTACAAAGCGGTACGCCCGAAGAGGTATATCATCAAGGTGGGCGCTACAAGGAAATCTTCGATGCCAGCGCACGCTCCATGAATGCTGACAAGATTGCCAACGTGATTTCAAATTGAAAACTGATATGTCTATGAAAATCCGAACACTCCTATATGCCGTTCTCCTCATGACACTGGTCTCCTGTAACCATCAGGAGCTACCTCCTACAGCCTCACAGTTCATCAAAGAGTACTTCCCCGAGACATCCCTCGTCATGGTAGAGATGGAGGAGGATGACGATAATGGGATGGAATACAACGTGTGGCTCAACGACGGCACCAAGCTGGATTTCGACATGACGGGCGACTGGATTCAGGTGAGCCGCAAGAAGACGGGCGTACCCGCAGAACTCGTGCCTGAAGCCATTCTGCAATATATTGCAACCAATTATCCGGAGACGGCTATCTATAAGCTCAAGAAACGCCCCTATGGATATAAAATCAGCCTCTCCGATGACAACGACCTCAGGTTTAATCCCCAAGGGCTGTTTCTCGAAGAGGTGGATTGACAGGGCTTAGAGTACGCCTTTGCTGGAGGGCAGTTGCATGTGGTGGATGTCGCGACGGACAGCCATGCGGAGGGCACGTGCAAGGGCTTTGAAGATGCCCTCAATCTTGTGGTGCTCGTTCTGACCTTCGGCTTTGATATTCAGGTTCATGCGTGCGGCATCGGAGAGGCTCTTGAAGAAATGCAGGAACATCTCAGTGGGCATCTCCCCTACCCGCTCGCGGTGGAACTCAGCATCCCAGACGAGCCAGGGGCGTCCGCCGAAGTCGAGGGCTACGCTGCAGAGGCAGTCGTCCATGGGGAGGGTGTAGTCAGCATGGAAGCCGTAGCGCTCGATGCCGCGTTTGTCGCCAAGGGCTTTCAGCAGGGCTTCACCCAGTGCGAGGGCGGTGTCCTCGATGGTGTGGTGCTCATCGACGTGGAGGTCGCCCTTCACACGGATGTCGAGGTCGATGGCGCCGTGCTTGGCAATCTGTTCCAACATGTGGTCGAAGAAGCCGAGGCCGGTGGCGATCTGGCTCTTGCCGGTGCCGTCGAGGTTCACGCTGACGGCGATATCCGTTTCCTTCGTCGTACGCTTCACCGTCGCCGTCCGCATCCCAGCATACACAAGCTCGGCAACCTGTTGCCAAGAATGGACAATGGACAATTGACAATTGATAATGGAA